>Ga0209384_1001152_pt1 | contig 14429 bp, 14 predicted proteins | sample CoawatmetaG05DNA_FD_187511 | JGI IMG/M metagenome (GOLD analysis project Ga0209384, IMG submission 187511) | Marine microbial communities from the West Antarctic Peninsula - Coastal water metaG058-DNA (SPAdes) (version 2) | ecosystem: Environmental > Aquatic > Marine > Coastal ... | reverse complement strand
GGCTGAGACTGGGCCATTACAGTGTTCATTTGACCAGCATGTTGCTGCGGCCTAAAGGCAAGCATGCGTAGCAAAGCCATTTCAAACCCAGCTTGCAAATCTGGCGCTGCTTCTAAGTCTTTGCGAGCCATAATACCCATTTGGTAAAATAGCTGCACATCTGCAGGGCTTATATTTTGGGCTAAATCTAGCACCTTAGTTTTGTCAAACTGCACCGAAACAGGCGCATCTGGCAACACTTGGCAAATGGCCACTTGATGCAACAAACTAAGTAAATCTTCTAGGGCCACCGCAAAGTCTTGACCCTGCTCAGACAGTTCTCCAATAAGTTTCAGTAGCTCAGAAGCGTTACCCTGCTGCAATTGGCTAACAATCGCAACCACTTTGCCCTGATCGATACTGCCCAACATTTGGTTAACAGAAGATTCGGTTAAGTCTCCACCACAAAAAGCGATAGCTTGATCTGTAAGGCTCAAAGCATCACGCATACTACCTTTGGCTGCGCGGCCAAGCTGCCACAATGAGGATTCTGCAAAGGGAATGGCTTCGCTAGTGAGAACGTTGCGTAAATGCCCCGCCACCTGCTCGGCTGGCATATTTTTTAGGTTAAACTGTAAACACCTAGAAAGCACAGTAATGGGTAGTTTTTGTGGATCGGTAGTGGCTAAAAGAAATTTTACGTGAGGCGGCGGTTCCTCAAGAGTTTTAAGCAATGCATTAAAACTGCTGGTAGAGAGCATATGCACTTCGTCTATTAAGTAAACCTTAAAACGACCTCTTGTAGGCGCGTACTGCACGTTATCGAGGAGTTCCCGGGTATCTTCTACCTTGGTACGTGATGCTGCATCTACCTCGATTAAATCAACAAAACGGCCTTCAGTAATTTCAACACAGCTAGAACACACGCCACAGGGGTTAGAGCTAACACCTTCTTCACAATTAAGGCATCGCGCCAATATTCTAGCAATGGTTGTTTTGCCAACACCGCGGGTACCGGCAAACAAATAAGCATGGTGCAAACGCTGTTCGTCTAAGGCATGAACCAAGGCACGTAAAACATGTTCTTGACCCACCATGGTGTGGAAATTTTGGGGCCGCCATTTACGGGCTAGAACCTGATATGCCATGCAGCGTGCACTCGCTCAATAAAAAAACAAACTAAAGAATCCTATTATAGGAGCCACGGCTAATTAAAGCTACCAACTCCCCTGCCAATCTAATCAACTGGCAACCAGCGCAGCCACCAGCCATCCAAAACTAAAAACAACAGCGTACCTGTTACTCCCAACATTAAGTGGTTGGCATATGGCAAAGGGTAAGGCTCCATCAGACTGACTAATCCATAAAAAGAGTACCACAAAAAAATACTGGTTGTTACAAGTGCACGGGGCTTGGAATGTCAGTTGTGGCTAACCACGGGTAGTCATAGTTTTTAGCACAGGCAGGGCGAAAACCACTCTAAGCTTGCGGGTGCAACAACCGATCAACGAGTGGTGCTTTGGTGCAGGGTATTCAAGTGCGCAGCCTTTCCATACCTGAATAGTAACGATCAAGATGCTCATTCAAACAAAATGTGTGTTAAAACAGGTTATTGGTTAGCCTGCTCACGCATCAACATATAGTAGGTTGAGGCTACAATAATTGCCGAACCCAATAAGAATTTTAGAGTAATCACCTCGTCAAAAAACACAATGCCTATTACTATTCCAAGAGGAATAGAAAGAAAGTGTAAAGGCGCAAGCATAGAAGCCTGAGCATACATATGGCTCTGAGCAAGAAAAAACTGCTGAAAACTTGCTAAAACACCTAAGACTATCAAAAGATAAAGAGAATCGGGGGTTGAAAGGCCAACCAAAGGTTTAAAGTCATTAAGAGTGTAAGCTAATAACCCAGCAAGAATAACACCGGTAACATTATACCAAATAGCCGTTGAAACCGCCGGGTCCGTTCTTCCGAGCACACGCAAATATACAAACATAAGCGCTGAAAAAAAGGCACCAAGCAGCGCGTACAAAACACCCAATAAATTAAGCGCTGGTGTTAGGGGAAATATAAGAACCAAAACGCCCAAAAAACCCACCAAAACTGACACTAGACGTTTTAAACCCACCACTTCTCCAGCAATAATAACTGAAAGGCCTGTGATAAAAATTGGCATAGTTTGCGACAACGCTGTCGCTAAACTAATATCAAGGTTTATGACAGATAAAAACCACATAGTGAGCCCTAAAACACCAAAAATAGTTCTTAATGCAAGCCCACGTGTATTAGTAATACTAAGGAATTTAGCGCCCCTAGTATAAATGGCCAAGGCAATTAATAGCGGAAGACAAAATAAATAGCGAAAAAACAAGATTAAAAAGACAGAAAATTCTGGCTGAAGCACCTTTACGATACTGACTAAAAACAATGACATAACAATTTGACCCATTAGGTAAATTGCCCCCATTTTAGGGTTACTTTGGTTAATAGCTGTCATTTTCCAACGCTTCTCTGGTCACATCAAAATGAGCATTTATCAATAAAAGAAAAAATAAGTACTCATTGCTTATTTAGGAAGCGCAATCTTAACAGCTGACACAACAATAATGACAAATAATATTAGCGTAGCTTAAAAAAATACGTGGGCGGTGAATGTCTTTTGAACCATCTTAATATCTCTTAAATTACCCTATGTTAAGTACAATTTAATGAGAAGCCTTGGACCAAAAAACATCAGCAAAACCTAACTTACTAATAGCACTGTGTATAACCACTCTCCAAGCAACGGCTGGACATGTCTTGCGCTTTACTGATTTCATCAGCACTCATTTCCTTGGTGATATTTTTTTTAAGGCCATGGGCTATGTCGTCCCCATTATGTGCCGCCAAGTCGAACCACGTATAAGCTATGATATTGTCTGAAAGTACTCCGTTGCCACTATAGTACATAAGCCCTACACTCGCCTGAGCCTCAGCAAAACCCTGTTCAGCAGCCAAGGTAAGCAACTTTAACGCAGTCTTTGTGTCAGATGAGACCCCTTCACCTCTGGCGTACATGCCACCTAGTTCATACTGAGCCTCAGCAAAGCCTTGCTCAGCAGCCAAGGTAAGCCACTCCACAGCAGTGTTATCATTCTCTATTACGCCATTGCCCTTAGCGTACATTACCCCTACATTATTTTGCGCAATAACATGGCCCTGCTCAGCCAAAGGAATCCACTGCGCTAAAGCAGCTTTAAAGTCACCTGCAGCAAATGCCCTAAGCCCCATATCAAAACCAGTAGCAGAAGCGACAGCGACCCCACTAGTAAGTAATACTGAAAAGGCTAAAGTGATTAATGATTTATGTAGCTGCATCCAAACTTCCTCTATTAAATAATAGCCTAAGTATACAGCATACAAAGGCGTATCTAGGGATTGTCGTTATGTATAATAGGTTCGCCTAGAGTAGATAGTTCATTGCTTTAAAGGCTGAGTCTAAGCGACAACTTTTAACTTCTCTACTTAAGCGTGCTGGCCTATATTTAGTTTTAACTCTTGAAAAATTTCCCCTGGAAACATATTCTTCAGGCTTAAGAGTGTTTTTCTTGGGGCTCACACTATTTAAGCAAGTGATAAGTTTAATTTTTTAAGGATGATAATATGAAATTCATGAGGTTTTTAATGATTGGCCTGTTAATAACTAACACAGCTTTTGCAGGAACAGATGCAAACAATTACCCAAAAGAAACGTGTCAGGAGATTTATCAAGCAATAGGAACCTTTCTTTATCTTGCAGATGTCCAGTGGAAAGAAGGAAACGAACAAAAGGCCATTTTTTACTCAACCGCATCGGCTAATTACGCATCTATTTACCAAGCCGTATGTAAGAAGTAGAACAAATTATTTTTTAGTGCTCAGCTAAAATACAATTTAAAATATTAATAGCCTAACCTCTGCCCTGTGGCTTAACGCGCTTCTTTAGTTTGGCTTGGTTGTTCAGCACTTAGTGTCTATGCTGCTGCTGAGGCTATATCAACCTTCTCATAGGCCCACTGAATTCTGCCTGCATCTGCCACTTTTAAGTTCGCGCAGTCAAACAGTTCATCTGCCTAATGAAGTAATTAAGCGCACTTTATAACGGCTTGTCGCCTGCATGTTGTTTACAACGAACGGCGGATGTAGGTCTGCTTAAGCTGAGTTTAAAGATGTAAAGGCACGCGAATACGCAAGTAATAAATTTGATGACGTGAAGACTGAATGTAAGCTGAACGATTAGCCATGTGTTCCACCATATGGTCCACTTGCTTCAATAGGCGTCTAGAATCAGCTAAATATCTATATAAATCAAAATAATGGTGGTACCCCTATCAGCCACACCTCGGCACACGAATCCACCGCTGTGGCTGCTCCCTTCCAGGCCTGACCAGGTTTACGGTTTATCGTTGCGTGGGGACCAATAGGGCTACCATAACGATCACAATCGATCGATTGTGAGGACGGCATTATAGGCAAAAAGCCTCTGATTCTCAAGCCATTTTTGTAAAGATATTTTAATCATATCATTCACCACAGAGGGCCACAGAGTAAACCTTGGTGAGCTAATGTGGGTGTCATTACCAAAAGACCCGATGGCACAACCCACCCTAACTTTTGATGTTGGGCTGCTTCGCTTTAGTACTAACGACTAAGCTGCTTAATTGCAAAGACTTACTAGTGAGGTGACGAGTGGGTTTATTCAAACACCGTAACTAGCATAAGGCAAAAACTCTACATCCTGCGCTTGATCACCACAAGTGTTGGCTTTAACTACCGCTAATCCATCGCCCTTCATTGCCGTAGTAAGCACCCCGGAATTTTGATTAGTCATGGCTTCTAGGGTTAGGCCTGCTTGTGCGCTAGGAACTAAACGAACACGCAGGTATTCTTGCCTTATACTTGGCTTTTTAGGTGGGTTAACTAAATGTGCACTAAGGCTGTGGCCATTGGTGTTAGTGCATCCTTGAAGAGCTAATAAAAATGGCCGTGCCATCACCATAAAAGTCACTAGAACACTAGCTGGATTGCCAGGCAAACCAAAAAATGGTGTTTGTTTTACGCTTCCAAAAGCCAACGGTTTACCAGGTTTAATGGCTAATTTCCAAACATCCAATTGGCCCAAGGTTGTTACTGCTGCTTTGACATGGTCTTCCTCACCCTCAGAAACACCGCCACTAGTAATAATGATATCGGCCGAATCTGCTGCCACAGCGAGGGCTGTCTCTGTCGTTGACCGCTCATCTGTAATAATGCCCATGTCTACTAATTCCATGCCCAGCTGATCTACTAAACCTGCCAACAAGAACCGATTGGAATTATAAATCTGGCCTGGCTTTAACGCTTGGCCCGGGTTCACTAGTTCACTTCCAGTAGACGCAATAGCCACTTTTAATGGTCGATAGACGTTTACATGCTCTACCCCCATGGATGCCAACACACCTAAATGTCTGGCTTCTAACTTAACGCCAGCGTTACACACTAGCTGCCCTACCACCACATCTTGGCCTGAGGGGCGAATGAATTGACCCCATTTTTGGCCTTGTTCTAAAGCACTTGATCGTATTCGTACACCGCCGTCTACAATCTCAATATCTTCCTGAATAACAACAAGTTCTGTATTGCCTGGCACTTCAGCACCAGTAAACACTCGTGCACAGGTTTGCGCTTTTAAGGTATGTGGCACTTGCCCTGCGGCTATGCGCTGACTCACTGGAATAATGTCTAAGTTTAAGTCCTCTACTCGCATGGCATAGCCATCCATGGCGCTGTTGTCCGCAGGAGGCACGTTTACCAAAGAAACCACTGGCTCACTCAACACGCGTCCGCGGGCATGAAACAAAGGCACGCTTTGCGCAGTTAGCTTACACCTTGCAGATGACATGATTTGTTGCTGCGCTGCAGATACGCTGGTAAGGCTCGTTTTTTTATACATACTAGCTACTGCGCTGTGTGCTGGGCAGAAGAGTGAAAGGTCACCATTTCCACAAAATTACAGGGCTTGTGCCGGCTGTCTAACTGCTGTTCAATAATGCCATCCCATGCGGTACGGCAGGCACCGGTAGATCCTGGAATACTAAAAATCACGGTGCGGTTAGCCACTCCAGCAATAGTGCGAGATTGTATGGTAGACGTGCCAACTTCAGCATATGAAAGGCTTCTAAATAGCTCACCAAAACCTTCGATCACTTGATCAAATAAGGGTAACAGGGCATCAGGGGTGGTGTCTCTAGCGGTAAATCCAGTTCCCCCTGTGACTAGCACCGCATGAACATTACTGTCAGCCACCCACGTACTTACTGCTGCACGGATTTGATACACATCATCTTTCACAATGGAGTGCTGCGCTAAGCTGTGTCCAGCACCTTGCAAACGCTCAATAAGCGTTGCACCAGATTTATCGGTTGCTAAAGTACGCGTGTCAGAGACAGTTAATACGGCAATGTTAATTGGTTTCTGTGGCGTGCTGGCGCTAGTCATAGGATAGGTCTCTTATTTATGGGGAAAGAGTAAAAAAATAACCTCGTTAGTATACAGACTGTTTGATCTAGATTGTATATTTGCTAGCCGTTAGCCTTACTGCTCATATCAATTACTATAATCTTAAACTTTAGTTGCAAAGACTTTAGTCTCATTCACTAAGGTCTAATTTCCAATACCTACCAGTTCTCTAGACTAGAGCGCAACCTAGAAGCACATCTGCATTAACTGTTGGCAGTGCTGATCTTGGTTCAACAACAATAAATTGGAGTTTGCCATGACAGATGTAAAATCTGAAAACACAAATCACAAAGCTGGCTGGTCTCGCCGCGATGTGTTGAAAGCCACGTCAGCTGGAGCCGCAGCAGGCGTTACACCGATGTTCTTTACCCAAAACGCATGGGCAGAAGAAGCACTTGGTAACTACCCAGTTAAAGGTAGCGAAGTTGTACTGGGTTTTAACGTACCCCAAACAGGTGCATACGCAGACGAAGGCGCTGACGAATTGCGTGCCTACAAATTAGCCGTAAAGCACTTGAACAATGGTGGCGGCATGCTCGACACCCTTAAGCCAAGCAAATTGACTGGCAACGGCATTTTAGGCAAAAAGGTAACTTACGTTACCGGTGATACACAAACTAACGCTGATGCTTCTCGTACGTCTGCTCGACGCATGATTGAGCGTGACAAAGTAATTATGGTTACTGGTGGTTCTTCTTCTGGTATCGCCATTGCTCAGCAGTACCTATGTAACGAATTAGGCATTATCTTCATGTGTGGTTTGACTCACTCAAACGACACTACAGGTAAGGACAAGCAGCGTTATGGCTTCCGTCACTTCTTTAACGCTCATATGACTGGTAAGGCACTGTCTCCTGTATTAAGCAAAGAATATGGCAAAGACCGTCGTGCGTTCCACTTAACTGCTGACTATTCTTGGGGCCACACCCAGCAAGAGTCTATGCAAGAGTTTACTGAGAAAGAAGGTTGGTCAACTGCAGGCAATATTATGACGCCTTTGAAGACTACTGACTTCTCTCAGTACTTGTCTCAGGTATTAAACTCTGATGCAGACGTATTAATTTTGAACCACTACGGCGCAAACATGGTTAACTCATTAACCAACGCGGTAAACTTCGGCATGCGTGACATGCAAAAGAACGGTAAGAACTTAGAAATCGTAGTGCCTTTATACAGCCGTTTAATGGCTAAAGGTGCCGGTTCTGCCAACATCGATGGTGTATTAGGCACCTCAGGTTGGAACTGGGCTCTACAAGATGAAGGTTCTAAGGTGTTTGTTAAAACCTTTACTGATGAATATGGCTTCCCACCTTCACAGGCGGCTCACACCTGTTACGTACAGACTCTTTTGTATGCTAACGCTTGTGAAATGGCCGGAACTTTCTACCCACCAGAAGTCATTAAAGCCCTTGAAGACTTTCAATTCACTGGCGCTGGTAACGGTGAAACTTTATACCGTGGTTCTGACCACCAGTGTATTAAAAACATCTTGGTTATGCAGGGTAAATCACCTTCTGCACGTACCAGCGAGTTTGACTATCTTCAGATCGTTGATGAAGTGGATGCTAAAACTGTTGACTATGATCCAGCCATCTTTGGCGGTGAACTAGGTCCATACGTACCAGCGTAAACGCTATGTAGTGACCAATACGGGCCAGTTTTACACTGGCCCGTTTTTATTTTATTTAGACTATACTAAAAAAACAACATGATTTTGTCACAGCAACCAAAGGGAGTATCTCCACAATGGATATGACGCTCAACGCTTTTACCCTTTCTATTTTAACCGGCTTACAGCTGGGTTCTATATACGTGCTCATCGCTTTGGGCCTCACTCTTATTTTTGGCACTTTGGGCGTTGTTAACTTTGCCCATGGAGCCTTATACCTCATTGCTATTTATTTAGCTGTGAGCATTAACAATGCTCTAGGCTTCGGCCTGGCGCTTATCCTCGTGCCCCCTATCCTATTTATTATCGGGGTACTCTTGGAGCGTGGATTAATTCAACGTTTTTACGACCGCCCTCACACTGACCAGATTTTAGTGACTTTTGGCTTAGCCATCGTTATTCAAGAGCTTCTAAAGTGGGCGTTCGGTGCTAACAACATACCCTTTTCTATCCCTAGTTGGGGCAACGGTATCATCTTCATGCATGATTACTTGCCATTCCTAGAAGGATTTGTAGTGTATCCAAAGTGGCGCATGATATTAGTTGTGGTAGCCATTGTTACCGTATCAGCCGTATTCGCTCTATTGCATCTCACACGCTTTGGTTTAGTAATTCGCGCAGGAATGCGTGATGCAGAAATGTTGCAATTCCTTGGGGTTAATATTAACCGCCGCTTTATGGTGGTGTTTGGCCTAGGGGCCATGATTGCAGGTATTGCTGGTGTATTCGGTGGCCCCGTAACTCAGGTATCACCAGAAGTAGGCATGCAGTTGCTTGTGCCCTCGTTCTTGATCGTAGTTATTGGCGGCATGGGCTCCTTAGGTGGTGCTGTATTAGCAAGTATACTAATTGGTATGGCGCAAAGTTTTACCGCACCTTACATTTACATTAATACCATTATTATCTACCTAATCACTGTTATCATTTTATTGGTCCGCCCACGTGGCTTGTTAGGTGCCAAAGGAGTATTTGAATAATGACCACTCAAAATAACTTTTGGCAACACAACAGAACAGTGTTGATTTTCGCTTTGATCGCTTTAACGATGCCTTTTTGGTTCCCACTAATGGGGGGTTATTCAGGCTTAGATACGAAGATTATGATCTTTTGTATTTTTGTTGTAGGTTTTGATATTTTACTTGGCTTTACTGGTTATTTGTCGTTTGGACACGCCGCTTTTTTTGGTATTTCTGCTTACGTTACGGGCATTATGTTAAAGAGTTTCTCTGACAACATTATTCCAGCCATATTAGTGGCCGTATTAGCCGCCACTCTCGTTGCAGTAATTATTGGCTTACTAACGCTTAAGAGAACAGGTATTTACTTTTCTATTCTTACCTTAGCCTTTGCAGAAATGTTCGACTCTATGGCCATGTCTATGTTGCAAAAATGGACTGGTGGTGAAAACGGTTTAACCGGCATGCCTACTCCAATGTTGTTTAACTTAAAAATGCAGGGCGACACCGTATTTTACTTTGTGACGTTTATGGCTATCTTATTGTTTTACTTGGCCAAACGTATTGAGCGCTCACCCGTAGGCTTAATGATGAAAGCGATCAAGTGCAACCAAACACGGTTGGAGTTTACCGGCATTAATGCCCGTAAATACAAGCTATTAGCCTTCGTAATAAGTGCTGTTTATGCCGCCATCGCAGGTGCATTGATGGTCGTTTATGAACCTTTTGTAGGCCACGAATTCCTTGGTTGGCATCAGTCTGGTGAAATTGTCATCATGTCTGTTATCGGTGGCGTAGGCACTCTGGTTGGGCCAATGTTAGGTGCAGGGTTCATGCTGTATTTTGAGAACGTGCTGTCGGTAAACTTGGGAGAACAGTGGTTACTTGTTTTAGGTGCAATCTTTATGGCTGTTGTCATCTTTATGCCAGGTGGTTTTATGGAAGGCATAGCCCGCCTCAAAAAACGTTATTTCACCACTGTTGACGGCGAATAAGGAACTGAATCATGGCTATATTAGATATACATCAAGTATCCTTAAGTTTTGGTGGTTTAAAAGCCTTACAAAACGTTAATTTAAAAATCGAAAAAGGCACTACACACGCCCTTATTGGGCCCAATGGTGCAGGCAAGTCAACCTTGCTGAATGTGTTAACCGGCATGCTTAAGCCTGATGACGGTTCAGTGATGTTTGATGGCAAACCCTTGCTCAATGTTAACTCTTACGACATTAACCAATTGGGCATTGCTAAAGTATTCCAAACACCAGCAATTTTTCCAGAAATGACCGTGTTACAAAACGTAACCATTCCGGTGTTTGCTGCTAGAGATGGGTCTTTTAACCTGAATATGTTTGAGGGCCGAAGCAAACAACGCCCTCTTATTGAGTTTGCAGAACAACAAATCTGTGAACTAGGGTTACAAAATCACATGCACTCCTTGGCAGGCAGCCTATCACGAGGTGACAAGCGTCGTTTGGAGATGGCTATTTGTTTGGCGAATAAGCCGCGCTTATTGTTACTCGATGAACCCACCGCAGGAATGGCTCGCCATGAAACAGAGAAAACTATTGAGTTGCTGAAAAGCATGCAAGATGGCATCACTAAAGTAATTGTTGAGCATGACATGAACGTGGTCTTTTCCTTGGCTGAAAAGATTTCTGTGCTCGCTCAAGGCCAAATTATTGCTGAAGGCTCTCCAGACGAGATTAAAGGCCACCCCAAAGTTATTGAAGCCTATCTTGGCGAAGCTCAAGTTTAATAAGGGCATAAGGAAGCATACTATGAACCAAAGTAAACCAGACGCGCCTCAGTCCTTCTTCTCTTGCAGGGAGCTCAACGCTTTTTATGGCGAAAGCTATGTAGTGCAGGGCGTATCTTTTGATATACCTGAAGGTGACATTGTGGCCTTACTTGGCCGCAACGGTGCAGGCAAAACCTCTACCCTTAGAGCTATCGCAAGGGCCGCACAACCGGCTGTTAGCAGTGGTGAAATTTGGCTAAACGGCCAACCTTTGCACAACATGAAAGCCTTTGAAGCAGCACGTGTAGGTGTGCAGCTAGTGTGTGAAGATCGACGCATCATTCCAGGTGTTACGGTAGAAGAAAACTTAATCTTAGCCCAGATTGCCCAACCACTGGGTTGGCCTCTGGAAAAAATTTACGGGTATTTCCCCAAACTAGAGGAAAGGCGTAAGCAGGAAGCGTCCTCTCTGTCTGGTGGTGAACAGCAGATGTTAGCGCTTGCGCGTGCTTTGGCGCGAGATGTAAAACTACTGCTGCTGGATGAGCCTTATGAAGGTTTAGCACCGGTCATCGTGCAAGAAATTGAACGCATGCTCAAAGAAGTTAAATCTATGGGCATTACCACAATTATCGTTGAACAAAATGCTGTGGCAGCTCTCAAATTGGCTGACCATGCCATTATCATCGATACAGGCGAAATTGTGTTCACTGGCACAGCTCAAGAAGTGCTTGATAACAAAGCACTCCGTGAAGAGTACCTAGCGGTTTAATAACCAGCTGCCAATGCAAGCAATGAGGGAGAGTAATCACTGTCCCTCATTGCCTATTTATTAAAGCCAATAAAATTATTGGCTTTTTTGTCCATTTATCCACTCAAAGTTGTTTTATAACTTACCGAGCGATTAAGTATCAGGCCGCAACGCCCGTAACAGCACTCCTTCGCGCAAAGCCCCAGAAGAAAAATAAATACGGTCTAATTTTAAGCTCAGCATAATGCCTTTAAGTATGGCATAACCTGCTGGCAGCACTTCGCCTCTGTCTGCTCGCAAACCCTCTATATAAATATCATCCAAATGGTCAAAGGCTAATAGCTGCTGTTCAATTTTAGCCATTGAGGCTAAATCTAAATAAGGCATATTGTCCTCTTCTAAAGCACTCAGTGCGGCTAATGCTTTTAATGTACCTGAGGAACCAATACACACTTCCCAACCATCCCAAAGGTCACTTAAAGACGATTGTTCAATGATGTTTTGGGCTGCTTCGACTGCATTTTGTATATAGCACTGTTTAATTTTTCGTTGCCCAAAAAACTGGCGACTAAAAGCAACACAACCCATAGGGAAACTTTGCAAACGTTGAGGATGATGTTGACCTAGTATCAGTTCTGTACTGCCACCACCAATGTCAATTACCAATTTCTTAAGCTTCTGCGAGCGTGTATCAACCCATTCACCCACCACACCAGAAAAGATTAATGACGCTTCTTCTTCTCCAGTAAGTATACGTATTGGCACACCCAATATGGCCTGCGCTGTATTGATAAACTCAGCACTATTTTTTGCCACTCTTAATGTATTAGTAGCAACCACATGACGATTATTGATCGCAACCTCTGATAATTTAGGGGCTAAACGCTGTAAACAATCTAATCCCCTATCCATGGCCTCCTGGCTAAGGAAACCCTCGTCATCAAGACCTGCAGCCAACTGAACTTTTTCACCAGCCCTACTAACAACACGATAGGGAGACTCACACGTGTCCACTAAAGTGACATGAAAGCTGTTAGAACCAAGGTCAATGGCGGCAACTAAGTAGGTCAATGTGCGTAATCCAAAAATAGAGATTTATTAGTGTATCAAACAAACCTTAATAGGCCAATTGTGACTGCATTTCTCAATAACAGCGTTAACTATACTGACCATTATTGTGTTCGCTCCATATTAGTGCAAACACACTTTAAACCTATTTTAAACGCACCATAAATGGTGCGTGCAGTTTTATTGAACAGCCTAAATAAATACGTATCTTACTGTTTTTTATGGGATTTATTAGCTTGGCACGATAATCGCAATAGCGAGGTAAGCAATCACAACAACTTACCGAGATCCCCATGGAAAATAACTTATATGAACTCCAGTTTGCCCTGGATACTTTTTACTTTTTAATTTGTGGCGCTTTAGTCATGTGGATGGCTGCCGGTTTCGCTATGTTAGAAGCCGGGCTGGTGCGCAGCAAAAACACAACAGAAATCCTTACCAAAAACTTTGCTTTATTTTCTATTGCTTGTGTCATGTACCTAGTAGTGGGTTATCAAATTATGTATGGCGGTGGTTGGCTTTTAAGTGGTATTGAGACCATTGATACCGATCAAGTATTAGCCGACTCGGCCGCAGAAGGATTTGGTGGTGGCTCAGTTTACTCTGCTGCATCAGACTTCTTCTTTCAAGTTGTATTTGTCGCAACAGCCATGTCCATTGTGTCTGGCGCTGTGGCAGAGCGGATGAAACTATGGTCATTTTTAGCCTTTACCGTAGTAATGACTGGGTTCATTTACCCCATGGAAGGCGCATGGACTTGGAATGGTGAAGACGTATTTGGCTGGTACAACCTTGGCGAACTTGGTTTTTCAGACTTTGCAGGCTCAGGCATTGTGCACATGGCAGGTGCTGCTGCTGCTTTATCCGGTGTGCTTCTGCTTGGTGCGCGAAAAGGCAAGTATGGCGCCAACGGACAAATCAAAGCTATCCCCGGGGCTAACCTACCCATGGCTACTTTAGGAACCTTTATTCTATGGATGGGATGGTTTGGCTTTAATGGTGGTTCCGTTCTTAAGCTCGGTGATATTAACTCAGCTCACTCTGTTGCTATGGTGTTTCTTAATACTAATGCTGCTGCCGCTGCAGGCGCGATTACAGCGTTAATCGTCGCCCGTATCAAGTTTGGCAAAGCTGACCTTACTATGATGCTCAACGGCGCTTTAGCAGGCCTAGTGACAATAACCGCAGAACCCTCAACCCCAAGCGCTTTGCAAGCCAGTCTTTTCGGTGCACTGGGTGGACTATTGGTGGTGTTTAGCATTCTGGCGTTAGACAAACTTAGACTGGATGACCCTGTAGGCGCTATATCAGTGCATGGCAGCGCTGGCTTATTGGGCCTACTGCTAGTGCCTGTAACCAATGACGGGGCTACCCTAACAGGGCAAATAATAGGCGCAATAACTATATTTGCATGGGTGTTTCTTGCCAGCTTTGGGGTATGGTTTATCATCAAAAAGACATTTGGCATTCGCGTCACAGAAGAAGAGGAATACAAGGGAGTGGATATTTCTGAGTGCGGCATAGAAGCCTATCCAGAATTTACCACTCGATAGCATTCCCTGTCCTAGTGCAATATGAGCTAGTAGGAGGGGAAATCCCCTCCAAAAATTAGTTTAATAGTCTTTCAATAACCCCATCGCATCATACAAAGTATGGAGTTTAGTCGCAGTTGATATACAATCCGAGAATGAAAAAACTACTCTTATTTTTTACTATCTTTTAGTTTTATTAGTTTAGTGTATGCTG
>Ga0209384_1001143_pt1 | contig 14506 bp, 11 predicted proteins | sample CoawatmetaG05DNA_FD_187511 | JGI IMG/M metagenome (GOLD analysis project Ga0209384, IMG submission 187511) | Marine microbial communities from the West Antarctic Peninsula - Coastal water metaG058-DNA (SPAdes) (version 2) | ecosystem: Environmental > Aquatic > Marine > Coastal ... | reverse complement strand
GTCCGTCCGGCGGTCCGCCCGGCATCGTGCCCGTGCACGCGCATGCGGCGCGGGCAGGCGCGGAGCGTTTTTTTTGTCGAACAGTATTAAAGAAGCGAGACAGGCACAGTACGACGCATAAATGCAGGCGTTTGACGCCGGTTTCAGCAGACACGACATGACGATTTCGGTCACCGTTATTGGCGGGAGACTCCACTTCCGCGGCCTTCCGGTCACGGCTCTCACCGACGTGGTCGCAGTGGCCGTCTGCGGCCTGGACGTGGTCGCCCTGACAGGGCGGGGCCGCGTTTACGAGTTCCATGTCGCGAACGCCTGGCTGGTGCAGCACGACCCGCCGTACCAGACCGCCACGTTCACGCCGGAGCGTCTCATGCGCGGCGCCGGCGACCACACCCGCGTGACCGAGGTTGCACTGGGGAACGGCCATTTCATCGCGCTCCTCGTCACCGGCGAGGTGGCCGGCGCTGGCGTCAACGTGTTCGGAGAACTCGCCGCGCGTCCTACCATGCCCGCAACGAGCACCGGCGTCATGGTGCTCATCTCGACCGGGAGTCTCGCAGGGGTCTCTGTCGCGAGCGTGGCGGCCGGCGAGCATTCGAGCGGGGCCGTGGACGCAAGCGGGCGCGCTCACTTCTGCGGTGGGAACTACGCCGGCCAGCTCCCGCTCGGGCACCAGCAGCACGCGCACGCCTGGCAGGAGTCGCCGTTTCTCTCCGACGTGGCGATGCTGTCCATAGGAGCGCACGGCGCGGCGACCACGCACGATGGAGCGCTGTGGACGTGGGGGGGGAACTGGTGTGGCCAGCTCGGCCACGGCGACAACACGCACCGCGACACGCCCGAGCGCGTCGGCGGTCTCGCCGACAGGGTGCGCTCGGTGGTCTGCGGAGCGTCGCACACCTTGATCGTCTCGGCGGCCAACACCGTGCTGTCCGCCGGCGACTGCTGCGATCCGCAGGTGGAGATGGGCAACACGGTGTTTGCGGTCGTGTGCGGTCTCCCCGCAGTGGCGCAGGTGGCGGTGGACACCCTCCGCTCCGCCGCGCTGACCCTCGAAGGCGAGGTCTATGAGGGGGGGTGGATGGGCGGCGGATTCAGCCCGGTCCCGGTGCCGCGCCTGCCGCACCCTGTGGCACTGCCTCCCACGCTGCAGTGCGCCGGCGTGTCGCTCGCGGTGCCGCCGCTGCGCACGCACTGGGAACACGCGCACGCGATGGTCTTCGCCATGGCAACGCACAAGCGCCTCGGCACTGCGAGCGTCTTCCACGGGCTGTCCGACTGTCTCCTGTACGCAATCTTCCGGCAGTGCACCGGCGAGAGCGTCTCGCAGAGGCGCCGGCGCGGCCGGTGGTAGCGGCTTTGTAATAAAAACGCAAACACACCCTCCCTTGCGGCTCCGAGGTTGCCTTCGCGCAGCGAGAGCGTCTCGCCGCGGCCGGTGGTAGCGGCTCCGTAATAAAAACGCAAACACACCCTCCCTTGCGGCTCCGAGGTTGCCTTCGCGCAGCGAGAGCGTCTCGCCGCGGCCGGTGGTAGCGGCGCGAATACTTCGTAATAAAACGCAAACACACCCTCCCTTGCGGCTCCGAGGTTGCCTTCGCGCAGCGAGAGGCTCTCGCCGCGGCCGGTGGCAGCGGCGCGAGTACTTCGTAATAAAAACGCCAACACACCCTCCCTTGCAGCTCCGAGGTTGCCTTCGCGCAGCGAGAGCGGGCGCGAACAGTGCTGGCACGTATATACCAGCGCGCGCACACGGGCACATGTGCGGCGACGCGCCGCGGTATGGGGTGCATATTAACTGAGGATCGACAGCAAGAACGCGCCCAAACGAGAATAAAAACGTGTTATGGGGTGCACATTAACTGAGAATTTACACCAAAAGCGCGCCCAAATGACATCAAAAACGTGTTGTGGGGTTTCTTGTGTATATTAACTGAGAATTGACATCAAAAACGTGTTATGGGGGTTTATTGTGCGTGTTACGCTGCGTCGAAGACGCCCCCGCCCAACAGGCGTGCCAGGCCCTCAAAAGCACCGGCCGGTCCGGACGGCCACGACGTGCAGCTCTCGATCAAGCGGCGTACCACACAGTCGGGTAAGACACGCAAAGGGCTCACCTCGCCGAGGCGTGTGTGAACGCCCATCGCAACGGCCACGGAGGACGGCTCTGGCAGCAGATGATTGAAGCGACCGGCGCGCGCATCGAGTGGACGCGGCACCGGCGCGGCCCACCCGTTCCACATGTATAGCAGGCCCCCGGCTGTTACCGCCGCTGAGCGCACGCCGTAGCCCGCAGACACCGACACCGCGAACGGCATACCCTCCACACGCGCCAGCACGAGTCCGTTCGAGGCCGCACCGTCAGCGAGCGGGCCGAGCGTGCCCCGCCCGCACGAGTACACGAGGCGGGCTTTGGTCAGGACGAGGGTGTGTTTGATCCCGCAGGCCGCCGTGACCACCGGATGGAACGGCACAACGGTCGGCCGCGCACGGTCTTCGACGTCTCCAAGGCCAAGCTGCCCGTACCTGTTCTGTCCCCAGACCCACATCGACTCATCAGCTTGCACAGCCACGGCGTGGAGGCCCACGCTCACGAACACGGTCGGGGCGACGCCAAACGTCGGGAGCCGCGTCGGCAGCAGTCGATCGTCCAGATTGCCAAGACCGAGGTCGCCGTCCAGAATACCGCCAAGACCAAGTTCGCCGTTTGGGCCGTGCCCACAGGTGAACACGTCGCCGTCGCCAATCATTGTGCTCATGCGCAGGCCCGCGGCCACAAACACGACGCGCACAGCGGCGAGCGCTGCGACGCGCGTGAACAGCAGCACGTTTGCCCGCTCACCGTGGCCGAGCTGGCCCTCTCCACCGCAACCGGCCGTGTACACGGTGCCGTCTACCGAGAGCGCAAGCGAATGGTCCATGCCCAACGCGACCTGCACGATGGGCCTGTCGCCGAAGACCGTGCGCGGGATGTGCGTGACTGGAATATAGAGCAGGGTATGCGCGGCCCCCACGCCGAGCGCACCGTAGTCGTTGTCGCCCCAGGTGAATACATCGCCCTTCTCGGAGACTGCAGCACAGTGGCTGTGTCCAGCTACCGCCATGAACACGCGCGCTCGACCACCCGCGACGCCTGTGGGGACCAGCGCGATACGCAGCACCGGACCGTCGTGTCCGGCGGTGAGCAGTTCTGCGTCCTCGGTCACGACGAACGTGTCGATACCGCCGAGTGGCGATGCGCCGAGGGCGGCCATCTGTTATGTGGCGACTGGCGAGTAACTCCTTAATATGGACCACTCTCTGTTCGTGTCGGTCGGAATCGTGTCTACGCCCGTTGCAACAATACAGGTCCCTTTATTAAACTAGGCGTTTGCGGAGCCTAACAGCTGTGAACAAGATGTCTTTCGATCCTAATATTTCTAGCTCCTCTTGTTGAAGTTCGTATTTAATAAACACGAAATAACACGAAATAATCCGAATATGCGATGGTGCGGGAGAGACAGAGAAACGGGTTGTTTGATACGTTTTTATTATAAAACACTGATACACGCACAACCGACCACAGCGGCGGAAATACTACACAGTGTCGAATACGCCCCCGCCCAGCAGGCGTGCCAGGCCCTCGAGAGCGCCAGCCGGTCCGGCCGGCCACGACGCGCAGGCCTCGAGCAAGCGGCGGAGCACACAGTCGGGTAATGCATGCAAAGGGCTCAACTCGCCGAGGCGTGTGTGTACGCCCATCGCAACTGCGACGGAGAACGGCTCTGACAGCAGATGATTGAAGCGACCGACGCGCGCATTGAGCGCGTGTAACACCGGTGCGTGCGCGCCAGTCCCAGCCCACCCCTCCCATGTGTACAACTGTCCCCCGGCCGTCACTGCCGCTGAGCTCACGTTATAGCCCGCAGACACCGACACCGCAGACGGCAGGCCCCCAGCACGCACAAGCACGCGTCCGTTCGAGGCGTCGCCGCCAGCGAGCGGGCCGAGCGTGCCCCGCCCACACGAGTGCACGACGCGGTCTTTCGTCACGACGAGGGTGTGCTTGAGCCCGCAGGCCGCCGTGACCACAGGCTGGAACGGCACGACGGTCGGCTGCACACGGTTGTCGACGTCTCCGAGGCCAAGCTGGCCAAACCTGTTTTGTCCCCACGCCCACATAGCCCCATCAGCTTGAACGGCCATGACGTGGCGGCTCGCGCGCAGCAACACGGTCGGGGCGACGCCGAACGTCGTGAGCCGCGTCGGCAGCAGTCGATCGTCTAGATTGCCACCAAGACCGAGTTCGCCGTCAGGGCCGTGTCCACACGTGAACACGCCGCCGCCGCCAGTCACTGCGCTCATGCGCAGGCCCGCAGCCACGAACTCGACGCGCACAGCCGCAAGCGCTGCGACGCGCGTGAACAACAGCACGTTTGCCCGGTCGCCGTGGCCGAGCTGGCCCTCACTACCACAACCGGCTGTGTACACGGTGCCGTCTACCGAGAGTGCCAGCGAGTGCTCCATGCCCAACGCGAGCTGCACGACGGGCCTGTCGCCGAAGACCATGCGCGGAATATGCGCGACCGGAGCATTCATCGGGGAGGCCGCGGCTCCCGTGCCGAGCGCGCCGTAGTCGTTTTTACCCCAGGTGAACACCTCGCCCTCCTCAGAGACTGCAGCGAAGTGTCTCTGCCCGGCTGATGCACTGATCACACGCGTTCGGCCGCCAGCGTCTCCGCCCGCGGCACCTGTGGGGACCAACGCTATACGCTGCACCGGATAATAATGATCGGAGGAGAACAGTTCTGCGTCCTCAGTCACGACGAACGTCTTGAGGGCGCCGAGTGCGGCCATCTTCTGTGTGGCGGATGGGGGATAGCTCCTTAATAATAAACACTCTCTGTTCGCGTCGAGTCGGTGCTTATGTTGTAAAAAGATCGTTTAAAATAAAAAAACGACAACAATGCAGTTCATTTATTCTACTAAATCCCAGCATACAAGTATACAACATCCGCTCCTATTCGGCGACCCGAACTCGGCATACTTAAGACTGTGGCTACCGGCGCAACATGGACCCATACATTGACCACGACTACTTGGCGGACTGTCCGGAGATATGTCGTATGTTCAACATCAACGAGGAGACAAAACAAGCATTAATGCTCGAGTTGGAAAATAGAAAATCTGACGCTCTTTACTACGAAAATATGTACTTCGAAAAATTTGAGTGTCGCGAGAAACTCTGGAGTGGGATGGACGAGCTCTCTGTAGATCTCGAAAATTTCGACGCCAGTATTTCCGCCCGTATTGTCGAGCGCGTCGCATACGATGCGGACATAAATGGTGTCGTTGCACATGTAGCATCACAAAAGATCGCCTTGATATCGCGGATACGCGAATGCGAATCAATGGAGAGGAGAGTGTCAGTAGCGTGTGATGCCGACTTGAAAATGTGGAACAATTCACTCAAGGCTGTAAAAAATATGATGAAATCTACAGTGCTGAAAGAAAGGGAGAAAGGTGTCCAGGACAAACACACGCCCGAAAGTTGCAATAGTGTCCTGTCGCAATATAAACGAACGTGCACGAAAGACCGCATCAAGCACACTGCTGAGCATGCGCTCATGAAAAGAGATGTACTCCATTTCACAAGACACTACTTTCGGTGACACTCCGAGTCTGTAACTATATATTTGCGATGATACCAACATCTTAGAGTCAAGGCGAGCCAGGGCGAGCACCATGTATGTGATGCAAAATACAACGAAGGATATTTTTATGTTGCTGTTATGACAGTTCGAAACATGTCCTTTGACGCCATGCACTCGGAGCACGCATTCCACAGTATCACCTTGTTGTTAATTCTCGGAACTCGACATTCATGGAAAGGGGCCACGTTCGGAAAATGATTTGTTTCAAACCTGGAGTAAAATGTCCAGGTACCCTCGGAGTCCGTGCGAAGGAACACCGCGACATTTCGTCCGGCCGTTCCCAAGGGGTCCATTTGCCACGTACCGAGTCTGTAGGAACACCTTCCTGTCAAAATCCACATATCGAGCCTCGGAGTATATAAGGCACGTGTACTGAAAGACAACATAATAGAAACACGATGTCCACCGAGAAGAAGTCTCTGCAGCAGACAGCGTCCCGCGGACCGTTGTGGCAGGTGATGCTGGAGGCAGAGGCGGAAGTGCGAGCACGGAATGCCGAGGCGGAAGTGCAAGCACGGAGGGCCGAGGCGGAACTGCGCGAACAAAAAACAAACCAACAAATAATATCGAGTTCGGGGGTTGGAGGGGATTGGAATGGAGGGGGGGCAGAGGCCGGCCATGGAGGCGACCCAACCCACACGACGGCTGTTATTCGAGGCATACAAGAAGCCAAGAACGCGGGCGACGTCAGCCCGTATAACGCCGAGCGGCTTCAGGCGTTGTTCTTGTTGCTCGATAGTTGGCGACAGGAGGGTCTGATTGCGTTTGATGCGCCTACGGGTTCTGAGATGGCGTGCATTATGGGCTGGGTTACGATGTGGGTGAATGACCCCAAAGTTGTGAATGACAGGCTCAGAGACATGGTGCAGACGAACCATGGCGGGGTCTGGAGAAAAAACATCAAGTCTGGCGAGCCTCTCATGCCTCTCATTAATCCGACCTGGACTATATACGAGCTCTTCCGCAAAATTGGTGCGAAGCCGAGGTTCAGGGGCCCTGTGGACACAGATCCTGGAAAGCATGACATGTTCTACTACGAGAAGTGGGTATTCATAAACGACGAGACTTTCAAAACTGCGCGTAAGAGACTTGCTACCTACACCGCTGGTGGTGCCTCCTCCCGCCCCCGGCTACAGGGCACAGGAGAGGGCGGGTCTGCACAACCCACGGGGACTGTGCAGGCTGTCGCTCACACAGCGTCTGGAGCAGCTGGCGGGGACAGTCGTTGCTGAGAGGCTATCGGCCGCCCCTTCCCACACGAGAGAGTTTTAGTGTTAGACCTCCGTTGCGGCAGCGGCTACAGAGGGCGTTCCTATAGCACGCGGTGCTTAGATTAATGTGCTATCTTCTATTCAGTAAAACAGAAAAAAAAAGCCGTACTACCAGTGAATCCATACATATTGTAGTACTGTGCCCGGTGGTGCACATGCGTCTACACGGGGCTTTGTTCTATCATATAAAAGAAGACACGAGTCGGACACCACCACTGGGCTATATGTCCTCTCCCGGAAACGGTAGCATGAGCATGCGCGATGCCGTATATCTTCTCGAGCTTGAGGCGGCGCGTGCCGAGGTACGCCAGTCGCCTGGTGTATGCCGTCACGGTGACCCTTCGAGGCTCCACAAGGTGTACTGGTATTTCTGTCAGGTGTCGACACCGTGTGTGTGCGATACGTGCTCCGAAAGGCTGACGGCAGGCGCGTACTACCCCACGCACTACCGCCAGTGCGTCAAGTGTCCTTCCGTGATCTGCCAGACATGCTACTACCAGCTGGAGCTGGAGCGTTGAAACCTTACAGGTCGTGCTACACCGATGTATATGTTTCTGTGCACATACTCTCTACGTTCGCATATTTCGTAATAAACTCAAGTACGCCACAGATATGAGCAAGCATGTAGTATTTAAGATGGCGCGTGTACACACACCGATCACTGACAACTCAGATGAAATCTGTATACGCGAAGAACGTTTCCGGAAGCTTCAACATGCACAACACAGTGCATGTGTATGTGAGTGCAGTGGATGCGAGCGCGGAGCTGGATGCCGGCAAGCGCAAGGCGGCGGCAATGACGGATGCCGGCAAGCGCGAGGCAGAGGCGGCGGCAATGACGGTCGCCGTGGAATTGGAAAAGGCACACGCGGCGCTCCTCGTAGCACATGAGATGCTAGAAGCGTTGAAGGATGAACTGTATGAGACCAAGAGACATGCAGAGAGCGCGCTCAACGCGGTGCACACGAAGCTAGAGCAGACACAGCACGCGCTGATGTTGACACAACAGCAACCGTCGCCGCAGCCGGAGCCGGCCCGGGAGCCGGAGCCCGCCATGTTCTGTCGGGCGTCTATCACTGATATGATATTCGTCATGGTTTTCATGGCATACGTATTTTTACATCTATAAGCGAATATCGCAGCAGTGAGAGCCAAAGCCCGCCATGTTCTGTTAGGCGTCTATCACTGATACGATCTCCGTCATGTGTTAATTTGTTCACGGGCAACTCCAATAAAACAGATAAGCCACAACAACATAGATCTCTTTGTACTCGGGAGACGTGCATGTCATTTGTATTATATATATGCTATTTGGATTTTAACACACAGGATTATCGAGCAATCATTTTATTAGGAACGAGAACGAGTGGACGTTTATGCCGTCACGAGCGAGAGCTTCTCGCGCACAGCGTCGAGCCCGGTGTCGTGCAACACTGTGCGTAACATCGAGAGCGGGGTCGCCTTAACAGTCTCCGTGATTACAGAACCGTCTTCGTCGATGCCGGTCGCTGTCTGTTCTTCCATCTCGCCGCTGAGTACAAATTTACAGAGCGCTGAAGAGTAGCCCGAGAGGAAAATAACTCCCGGTTGGTCAGAGGCACAAGGAAATCCAACGCTTGAAGAGCGCACGTTCCAGAATATAATGTTCGGTGCGCTCATACCCTTGCCATGAAGCTCCATTCCCAGCGCGTGGAATGTCGCGGCGATCCGAGAGTGGGTGCCGTTCCAGCCGCTGCCGCCGGCAGCGGCCGCCGCGGCCTCCGCGGCGCGAGCGGCATTAGGCGAGCCCTCTGGCCAGGGTGTTGCTCCCCAGCCCTGGAAGGTACCAAAGTGACGCTCGTCCTCGATGGCCTGGTCGAATTCCATGTCAGATATGACAAGAAGATCGGGAACCTCGTGCGCCGCGAGTTTCTCCGAGCGCACGAGGTCGGCGATCATATTGATGCCCGCGGCTAAATCGGTTGTGCCGCCCCAGCTCGCGCGTGCGAGGCTGCGCGCCCTGTCGACGAAAGTCTGTTCACCTGAGAGATCGTGCCACTTGGGCGTACTCTCAAACGTTAGAACTTTATTCCTAAACGCCGGGTGAGATATCTCAGATACGAGAAGACCGAGAGCGATCGACACCTCGAGGGGGACCCCTGACATCGAACCACTAACATCCGACATCGCAACGACGCGCGAGAGTCCGACAGGCCTCGTCGCTGCGACCGTCACAGCAGCGTCGGAGGCGACGTCGGAGGCGATGCGCAGCGCCGCCACGCCGGGGCATAGCAAGGCCGCCGCGGCCAGCGCCTCGGCGTCGTCGAGTGGTCGGGCCTCCTCCTGCAGCATGGCCTTGCGCTCCGCGACCATATCGAGGAGCCCGTTGCGGATCGCATCCCACTGCGCGTTGAGCACGGCCGCGACGCCCGAGGAGACCTCGCCGTGGTTCTTGGGGGAGATAACCTGTGCCACAAGCTCGTGCGGATAGAGCTGCTTGCCATTGAGCGCGGCCACGCCCTTTGCAACGACGGCCTCGAGCAGGCGCTCGCGACATCCCTCGCGGTCGGCGTCGCCGGGGTACAGCGGCTCGCCCTTCTTGGTCTCGTTGAGGAATCCCCGCTTGTTCCGGTCCATGCAGAGCGACGGCACGGCGGAAAATTCAATCGACGACCAACGCTTACCGCACATCCGCGTCTCAGGGATGTCGATCGCCTTGCGCAGGCCGCTGAGCAGCTTACGGTAGCTGCGCGTAGCGGAGGCCGAAGCCGGGAAGAGCAGCGCACAGATGGCCGTGTCCGCTTTCAGCTTGCGGGCGAAGGCGCCGCCTTCCGAGGGCGCGTATTTACCGCACATCGAGACCTTGGCCGCGCGACCCTCGGCGGCGGCCGCGTTCAACTCGGCCCGGTCGGTCTCGAGCTGCGCGGCGAAGAGAGCCCACACGCGCTCGCGCAACGGCGAGAAGAGGTCGTGCTCGCCGCACTCCTCGAGCAGCGCGAGCGGATCCTTCCAGCTTCCGTACTCCGGGAGCAGCTCGATGAGCGCGAGCACCTGCGCGGGCTTGCTCTCGAAGAGCACCTTGAGCAGCACGAGCGCCAGGCTGCGCTCACCCTTTCCGCCTCGGCACCAGCGGGTCTGGAACGTGAGCACGAAGAGGTCCTCGACGCCCGCAGCGTCGGCGCCCTTGAGCACGTTTGCGACGAGGGGGCGCATCTGCGACTCGGAGAGACCACGCACGAGCTTATCAAAAAGTACCAGTAGCGTGGAAGACATGCCGTGTGGAATTAAAATGAGTTTCCGACGAAACAAATGTACTTAAAGTCATTTGGATATACCGAATCGGCGTTAACGGTTGACGGTATAACGGTCGCATCTGCATTATCGCCAATTTATCACATTGACTGACGAAACCACAACGCTTCGGATTGTTGCCCCTCCATTTGGTTCGCGACAAATGGCATATGGTTTGGGAACCCTAAACTCAGTCAAATGTTAGTACCAGCGACTTAATGGTACTAAATTAGTATTGATAATAGTTGACTGATAGTTAGTATTAGGGATCCCGCGGGATTATGAATACAAATTAGTATGACTAATTTGGTCGTACTAATTTGTATTTGGAATTCCGCGGAATTTGGAATACTAACTATTAGTCAACCATTATCAATACTAACTTAGTACCACTTAAGTCGCTGGTAATAACGCCGAGACTGAAAATCGCAACGCTTCGGATTGTTGCGCCTCTCCTCCCCGCCCCCTCCCCGCCCCTCGCTCCGAGATGCCCCTGATTTTTCTGTCGTACAACTTTCGAAAATGTGTGGAACATATCTAAACTCGTTCATCCTACGAACACGTCAAAGGTGAAAATACGAACTCTCGGATTTGGTACACACTCTTCTATGGCGAGTGCGTTTGTTATTGGTTGTGTCTGTTTTCGTATTGTTTATTAGCATATAAACGGCGGGAGACTCTACACGCACGGAAACGTTAACTCGACAACATAGCCCCCCCCCTCCCTGTAGAATACAATTTCTTCGTCGGTGACGAAGTCATCGTTCTCGCTATCGCTATCGGGCGCTATGTGCTCCATGTGCGCGGCCACGGTCCGGTCGCCAAGGTCGCCAGGGAAGTGCCGATCGTATTGTGCTAGACACGCGCCCCAGCCCTCCGCATGCGCGGTGGCGTGCCAGACATCACGCAGGGTAGTGGACGCGTTTCCTTGCACGATGCGCTTGTACTGGAGAATACCACCGTGTAGCATTTCAAGGTTGTGGTTGTACCCCCCCGGTATCAGTTCGGTATACTCTGTGAGCGGCACGCGGAGACCAGGAAGCTTCGCGGCGGATCGCCAGACGTTGGGCAGCCCCGAGAGATCGACCATGCCGTCGTCTCCGACGGGCAGCACTGGGACAGAGAAGTGGATTTGCACAACTATGAGATACGATTCCTGTCCGTCCGGAAGGGCAGCGGTAGAGTATGCGGTGTCTCGCCACAAAAGTGTCGGGCCTTCAGGCCAGGAACCAGCCTCGAAGGCAGGATTCCCGTTGTGGGGATGCGGGTCGGCGTGGAAGCGGAATGGACCAGTGATCCACAGGTCGTTCGGCGCCAGCGCGCGCGTCTCCTGTATGAACGTCTGTAGATCCGGCTGGTACAGCGGGACCGCGAGCAGTGGCGCGGTGGGGGCTCCGCGCGGGACGCGGGGCAGCGCCGCGCATATCTCGAGCACCCGCCTCACCAATTCGTCAGGCATCTCAATGTGTTTACATGCACCGCCGAGGCGCGCGTGTGTTCCCATTGTGAACGCGACCCTCAGCAACTCGGGCATGTGATAACCGGGGCTGTCGAAACGCTTCTCGAGCGACCGAAGTTGGGACATGCCGACGGCACCAAGTGCTCGAATTCAATCTGTCTTTTATATCTCCCACTCGCATCGACGTTACGCACTGGCTTTACAAAAAGTAATAGTAACGGATCTCGAATATATCACAACGGCGTTATTGTATTCTGAATTTAGCGTTATGACGTTATCGGGAGTTAAATGTAGCAATGGGGCGTTTCGTTACTGTTTCGCGTTCGTCAGTGTAGCGCGACTATATAGAACGAGTCGTGTTTTCGGGCAAAAATTAATTTGAAATGTCCGGTCATGCCACTGTCAAGATCGATTACACCGGCCGTGCGTTCGAGGCCACCATCGGATACAACAACGTGTCGCTGCCTATTCGCGTCACCATTGGCTCTCACGACGGCTCGAAGGAGTCCGCCAAGATGAGTGCCCGGGACGTCACACCATTCGTCACGACGCAAAAAGACGGACGGAATTCCGTCCTAGCCCCCGCTGCCACGCAGATCGCCATGGTGGTTGTCGTAGAGGGCGAGGATGCGAGGTATCTTGACGCCACACACATCGCCGTCTCTATGCACGCCAACACCGCGACCACCAACCCCGCCGCTGTGCAGATGCTTTACTGCAAGTTGAACAAGCATGCAGACACCACCATTGTACTGGCGAGCATCGTCGGTGGCGAGAGTTTCGGGGTTGCTGCACTCGGTGCAAATGCCCACCACGACGACATTGCCAAGCACGCCAACCTCGATTCTGGCACCTGGACGATGAATTTCCTGCTCGCCAAGGAGAAGGAGGTCGAGGCGCCTGTCATGCGTGGCGGTGGTACGACACGCAGCGGTGGCGCGACACGCGGCATCGGCGGACCGGTGATGCGTGGCGGCGGCCCTGTGATGCGTGGCGGTGACCCAGCGCACTCCCAGTTTCCCTGCACTCCCGGCGACAAGTACCTGGAGGGCGGCTACATGAGCGTGGCGTTCAACGCCGGTCAGGACAACAGCGTCTATGGCAAGGCCACGTTCACCAAGCTGATGAACGCCGTGTCTGTTGCCTTCGCCGTCCGGGTTGGCTGGAACGACGCGCTGGACGCTGACATCGTCACCCATTCGAGTGGCCAGAACGCTGCTCTGCCTACCGAGAACGACCTGGCCGAGCTGGCGATGATCGGTGCGGCGCGCAAGCACAAGACGTCCGCGCCCGCCGTCATCCGCAAGCCCCTGGAGCTCGAGAACGGCAACTGAACCTTTGGTCTGAAGACGCCGCGGCGTATCACTTTTATTTAATAAATCTAACGTAATCACATACACACACATCCATGGTCTCTGAGGCCGCGGATTTCAACCGTTGCGCGAGTCACAACGCCACCGGTGTCCCGAGCCGGTGCAGCAGGAATCCGCACGTACACGCGAAGAGCACCAGCAGCATGAACTCGGTCACCTGCACCACGCGTGTCTGGTGATAGAGCAGGTGGCGCATGAGGAGGGCGCTGAGCACCGCCATGTAAGTGAACACCACGACCAGTAGGTCGACGGCACGGAGCCGGACAATCTGCACGGTATCGTGTACGACAGGCACGGGCGTGAAAGCGAGCAGCGCCAGAACCAGTACCAGCGCCACATACATCGGGTAGCCCATGAACGACTGTCGCATAGAGTCCGGGGATGCAAAGAGCGATGCGCACGCGCACACCGCGATCAGCGCGGTGCAGCAGGCGATGTGCGACGGTGCTGTGTGTTGGAACAGCACGGCGACGGGCGTCATCTCGAGCGCGACGATGTTTATGAGAGTGCCCATGTACGGGAGCGTTGTAGACACGCTGTACACTGCCAGCACGCAGCACACCACCGGTACGCAAATGCGCGCGCAGCTCATCACGAGGCGGTCCAAAGAGGGCGGAGACGCGGGGACCGGTAGAGATACGGGGACGCTCTGCGACACCTCCAGAGACTGTTTGAGACTTTTCTCCGTCGCGGTGTCGTCGCGCGTTACAATACGCTTCGACTGCGTGGACATGTGTTTGATTTTGACGTTCCTAAACGACACGTCAAATGCCCCTGTACGCATCAACCTCTTCGACGCACATACCTAAATAATACAGGCCGATCCTTTGCTGTCCGCTTTGCGTCTGTGGCCCGACCCGTGTCTCGGCGCGCGTCCGTGTACTGTTTCCAGCGAGACGCACGAGCGTCTCGCTCCAGCACGCTATATAAGGCGTCACTGCCCGGCGCACACACCACACCACACCATGGAAATGGACAGGTCCATCGCATTCACACTCTTTCTCATGCAACAGCTCGACGCTGTATTCCCCCTGATGCGCGAGCTGCTCCCGGCGTTCAAAGCGAAGGCTTCGCAGCGGATTGACGAAATAAATTGGCTATACCCTGGTCGTCCTGGCCATTGTTTCTGCCGTAGGAAGCTGCGATGCGCCTGTCCGGCTGCCGCAGAGCCCGCCACCGGCGAGGACGGCTTTTGCGCGGCCTGTTTCCACTTCGCGACGTGCGACTGTCTGGACGCGCCGTTGCTGGAGCAGCTAGAGGTGACGCCGAGCGTGCCTGACGAGGTTGCCGTCGCCTGCGAGGCGATTTTTAAGCTCCGTCTCGTAAACAAATGGGCGCATAAGACGTACAAGGAGAGTATGGCGACGCATTTCGGCATACAAGCTCTTGTCGAGCAGTACCAAGCTTCGGCAGGCTTACTGGCCAGCGTGCACGCCCACG
>Ga0209384_1001130_pt1 | contig 14632 bp, 11 predicted proteins | sample CoawatmetaG05DNA_FD_187511 | JGI IMG/M metagenome (GOLD analysis project Ga0209384, IMG submission 187511) | Marine microbial communities from the West Antarctic Peninsula - Coastal water metaG058-DNA (SPAdes) (version 2) | ecosystem: Environmental > Aquatic > Marine > Coastal ... | reverse complement strand
TCTCCATCATTTGCAGCTTTTCTTATTTTTGGATCTGAATCTAAAATCCATTTTATTTTTGTTCCGGAAAAATACGCATCTAATAAAAGTCCCGTTTTTTTGTAAAAAACATCTGCTTTTCCAGATTCATTCAACTCATTGCATATAAAAGCAGTACGTCTATCTTGCCAAACAATTGCATTGTAAACAGTTTTTCCTGTATTTTTATTCCAAATAACAGTAGTTTCTCTTTGATTTGTAATTCCAATCGAATCTATTTCTTCTAACTCAATATTTGCTTTACTTACTACGTCTTTTATTGCTTTTAATTGAGTTTCCCAAATTTCCGTAGGGTTATGTTCCACCCAAGATTCTTTTGGAAATATTTGTGTAAACTCAAATTGTGATATGGCTATCTGAATTCCTTTCTTATCAAATAAAACAGCTCTTGAGCTGGTTGTACCTGCATCTATGGCAAGAATGTATTTTTTCATAATATAATTATTCAACTATTAGTTCATCCGCAAAAATCCATGAAGGTAAATCTGCTCCGTGATGCCAAAGTGGCGCTTTTTTTATGTTCTTACCTTTAACTCTAATATAACGAGCCTTTTCATTATTAACAACTTGGGAAAAAGTTTGTATATCATTCACCTTACTTTTAGGATTTAGCACCGACTTATTTAAGATAATAGGAAAACTTCTCCAACCCATACTGTCATTTGAAATTTCAAACTGAACCTGTAAAGGATAAAAAACAATGTGATTAGTCACTTGAAGAAAATTAATACTTAGGTTGTTTATTGATTGAACAGAATCCATATCGATAACAGCATCCAAATCATTCCCCTCAAATCCTAACCAATTTGAGTAAAAGCTGTTTCCACCTAAAGCTCCATCTGTTAATACTTTAGGATCTTCGTTGGCATATTTTTTTGGATTCGTTAGAAGAGAAACTTTTTTATAGCTAGCTAAATTATTTTTACTAGCTAATTCCAATGCGTTTCTATAATTAACTACATATTCTTCAACTGTAAAGCCCATTTCGTTCATTAATACAATATCATTCTCTTTAGTAACATTATAAAAATTATTAAGTCTATTAATTACTTCTGGGTTAATCATAGTCACTTTATTAGCAATAAATTTTAAAGGATATTGCGCTGAAAAATTCTTTCTGTAAGCTTCAAGTATAGCGTAATCAATTGATAACCTTGCTCTTTCTATTCTATTATAATACTCTGACTGTTTTGAAACACTAGCTAGAGCTTGAATAAACAAGTTGTCATAATAAGTTAAATTTTTAGGACTTAAATAACCATCAAAAGCTTGAGAGGGGTCTCCATATAAAAATAAAAAAAAAGGTTTAGCCTTATTTAATTGAAGCTGAATCTCCTCTATGTATTTAGCAATAAAAACACCACCTGATCCGTAGTATCCATCTGTAAAATCCTTTATAATCATGTCGGGATCTAAATCAGGATTCCATAACAATTTGGCCATCATATAACTTCTTAACTCGAATAATTCACTTGGATTATTACTGTGTTGTTCAAAAATCCATTTCGCATTATTTTCAACAAACAGATTAATATTTGGTTTAATTGTTGCCCAATTAGGAAATGGTGCTAAAAAATTAGTAAACTGAGTGGTGTAATCCCATATTCTTATGTTTTCCGTAAGCTTTGACCAACCCTTAAGATCCTTTTGAAAATCTTTACAACCTTCATTAATCGGAATACTTCTATCGCATTCAATTGAGCACAAAGTAATTAGCACATTGTCATCTGGCTTTGTTATAGGAGGTTTTCTGGTATATTGATAGGCTAATGTTGAAATAGTTTTGTTGGGAAAAGATTTAGCAATTTTATTTACAAAGTAAATCATAGATCCAGCTGGACTACCCTCTCTTTGATCAATTTTAGAACAAGTGTCACACATACAATACTGCGTGTTATCATCCTGACTAACAGAAATTACAGTAGACAAATAATCCTTTTTAAAAAAAGACGCCACACTATCTTTAACTATTTCTAATACTTTTTCATTAGTTAAACAAAGTTGAGTAGCAAGTCGTTTACCATTTCTTAGTGCATAATATTCTGGGTGATCATCATAAAATTTTTCATAAGGAATAAATCTATGAAAAGTGTGAACTCTTGCGTTAGAAACATAATTTGGAAATGCTTCGTTGCTCACTTTTAATTTATCTGCAAATGAAGAATCTTTATAAAAAAGTCTCGAATGAACTGTTCTGGTGGTAACTGATGGTTCATACAGAATCTCTTTATCAAAAGGAATATTAATTTTACTGATTTTTGGTATAACTGTTAAGTCTGTAGAATACCATCTAACTCCTAAGAAGTTTTCAAGGAACTCATAAACACCATAACGCAACATTTTACTGTTATTTCCTTGAATTGTAATTGAATAATCAGAAAAAATTAATGAGTTAAAATCAGTTAAAACATCAGAGCTATATTTTAAATGTATAAACTTCTTGTCTCCTTTAAGTTTGTTTTCAATTGGCAATTCAACTCCAATTGATTTTTTTAAATAAACATTTAATGTGTCAGCTAGCGCTCTATCTTTTGTTACAATTGTATATTCTGATAAAGAATCATAGTCTAATTCAATTTCATTGGTAGAGCATGAAAGAGAGCTAACAATGATTAATAAAATAATTAGTTGCTTCATAACTTAAATATAATGACTTAAGTTTTAAACATCACTAATTAAAATAAATGCAAATAAATTTTTTTAGAAAGTAATCTTTTTTATTGGAAGCACATTTTTTATACTAATCTAATAATTGGCTTTATCACTATTTTTATATTTTGATAAAGCAGTTACATTAGACATCATATTAGTAATTTCATCATCCCCTAATTTAAATACGATATCTCCTTTTTGAAAACCAACTTTTTCTTCAAATAGAAATAATAATGGAACTGGAAACTAATTTGTTTATTAACGAGTGGCAAGATTAAATTAATTCCAACTTATTAGAACTACAGAGCTAATTATCTGTGTTCTTATCAAAAATAAGTTTATAGGATATGTCTGCTAAATCATCCATTTTAACAAGCATTAGAGAAGGAAGTTTAATATTGAAATCAGTTAAAACAATAGAAAAACCACCTTCAATAGTTATTGTTTTTTCTGTTATAATATATGAAGCTTCTAATTTCTTTTTAATTTTTATTCCATAAAAATCTAATTCCCCATCAAAACTTATGGTGTTGTCTGAAATTAAAATTTTGTCTGAATAAAATCTCACTTGTGGGTGTTTAAAAGCATTTAAAACTCTTAAAGCATTTGAATCTCTATTACTAATTCCACTATCAAAATCAGCAATGTTTGCAGCTACAGCAATCTTAACTTCATTGTTATCAAAATAAACGACCCCTTTCACGTTGTTATTTTTTCCATTCCATTTATGAAGTAAATGTTTTGCATTATATTCAACTGAAGATTTCTTAGTATTTAACATCCATTTCTCATCATCTTGAGAAAAACTCTTAACAAATGGAATGGATAGTAGTAAAAATAATATTATATACTTTTTCATTTTAAAATTTTATAACGAACACTGCAGTTGCATAACTAGCAAAAGCTGTGTATGCTGCTGCTTTATGAGAATCTTTACTTTTGTCTTTGTAATAATTAGTAGCAACCATAGCTGATAAATGAAGTGTTGCTAATATCTTATGAGCTTTAATAGAATTCAGCCCCCTTACTTTTTTATTTATTAAAGGCGGGGGTGCAAATAGAGAAAGTCCAGCCCCAGTGAAATAACCAATATTAACAATACTTCCCATTGTCTTGTGGGTCTTATATAAATCATCTTGTCCATTATATAGTTTTCCTCCAATAATACCTTGAGCCACCATGGAGGCTAAAGTTACATATCCTATAACCTGATGAGCAGTTAGCATTGTTTTTCTAATTCTAAGCTCTTTTTCTCTATTTTCAATGTTTAATGGGTAGATTCCTGTTTTTCTAAGTAATCCATTTTTACCCCAAAGTAGACTTTGAGTAAAAACAATTCTTTCAGGAAGTAATTCAATTTGTTTTTCTTCCACAGAAATAAGATCAAAAAGATCATTTTTATCCTGAGAATAACACATTGAGATCGAGAAAAAGATAAAAACTAATACAATGTTTTTCATTTTACAAAAATTTATATAGTCCATGCTCTACCATTTGTAGTTTCCAATAAATCAACACAACCTTTTTGTTCTGCTGGTATTGGTCTAAAAATTAAAATATTTTTCCCAATATATTCAGATCCTTTAAATGCAGTAATTGTCAAATCTCTGATAGTTTGTAAAAAATAAAAAGATAAAGCATCATTAGAACTTGATTCAATAGAACCATCAAGAACAGACTTTTTAATCTTATTAAAATCACTTGACCATAATTCTTGTTTTGAAAGATCAGATTTAAAATAGTATTTCAATATTTCATCTAATTCTTCAATATCATAGTTTGTTAATGAATTTTTATTAGACTTAATATAATAATTTTCGATAAATGAAACTAGAGAAGATTTAATAAAGATTTGATCGTCATTGTTTCTTACATTACTAATATACAAGTCAATAAACCTAATTAGATTTAACTCATTAGACCCTGGTACTTCTTCACTAGATGGAATTATTAGATTTGTTATTTCAGAAATAAATTTAATTTGATTGGAATCAAAAAAAACAGGTTTCCAATCTAAATCATTTTGGCAACTTTGAAGTAAGCTAAGCACAGCAGGTGTTAGTGATATTGTTCCTAGACTTAATCCTAAATTTTTAATTGCTTTTCTTCTGTTCATATTAAATATTTTGTTTTTTTAACTCACTTACTGCATGTTTAACCGCTCTAGCAGTTAAGGCCATATATGTTAGTGATGGATTGACATTTCCAGCTGATGTCATGGCTGATCCGTCAGTTACAAACACATTAGGAACTGCATGAATTTGATTATAATTATTTAAAACTGAAGTTTCAGGATCTCTTCCCATTCTAGCTGTACCCATTTCGTGAATACCTTCTCCAAATCCATAATTCCCACCCATTGGTTTAACATCAATAAAACCTGATTTTTCAAGCATTTCTTGAGCTTGTTCAGTCATATCTTTTCGCATATTTAATTCATTTTCTCTGAGTTGAGCATCAAAAGTAACAGTAGGCAATCCCCATTTGTCAGTTTTATCATGGTTTAAATACATTTTATTATCATGATAAGGTAAAGTCTCTCCAAATCCATTTAATCCCATTGACCAATCTCCTGGAGATAAGACGGCTTCCTTTAATTCTTTACCATAAGATAACTCCTTAATAGTTTCGGTCCAATCTGTTCTACTCGCCCCCCCTTGATAACCATATCCTCGAACGAAATCTTTTCTATTTGTTTGTCCTCCGATATTTCTAAATCTTGGAATATAAATTCCATTTGGTCTTCTTCCAGTATAATATTTGTCTTTAAACCCATCAAATTTACCGGTTGCACCTACTTGAAAGTGATGATCCATTAAATTATGTCCAAGTTCCCCTGAATCATTCCCCATTCCATTAGGGAATCTATTAGATTTTGATTGTAATAAAATTGAAGTTGAACCAACTGTGGATGCACAAACAAAAATAATCTTAGCATTAAATTCATAGGTAAGGTTAGTTTCAGAATCAATTATCTTGACTCCTGTCGCTTTCTTTTTACTATCATCATAGACAATTTCGTATACTAAAGAGTTAGCCCTTAAAGTCATGTTTCCAGTCACTTCAGCCGCAGGTAATGTAGATGAATTACTACTAAAATAAGCTCCAAATGGACACCCTCTTCTACATCGATTTCTATATTGACAAGTTGATCTTCCTAAACCAGGCTTAGTGCCTTCTGTAATGTGAGCAGTTCTACCAATAGTTAAATTTCTGTCATTATACTTTTCTGAAATAGATGATTTTAAAACATCTTCTACACAATTAAGTTCCATGGGCTTTAATAGCCTTTGGTTTGGAAACTGAGGAAGGTTTAAGTTCTCTCCGCTTACACCTATATAATCTTCAACGTAATCATACCAAGAAGATAAATCTTCATATCTTATGGGCCAATCTACTCCATAACCGTCATCTTTATTAGCTTTGAAATCATATTCTGATAAACGATAACTTTGTCTACCCCAAAGCAGTGATCTTCCACCAACATGATACCCTCTAATCCAATCAAATCTTTTATCTTCATTATAAGGGTGCTCTATATCATCTACAAATAGATGCTTAGTAGCTTCTTGATTAACATATCCAGTTCTACTTTGTTTAGGCTGTCTTTTTCTAATTTCTTCTGTAATAACATTTCCAGATGGAAAATCCCAACTTTCCATATTTGCTGTTTTGTAATCCTCCACATGTTTTAACATATGCCCTCTTTCTAGAACTAAAGTTTTCAATCCACTTTCACAAAGTTCCTTCGCAGCCCAACCCCCACTAATTCCAGTTCCAATTACAATTGCATCAAAATTATTTTCCATTTTATTTGGTTTATAACACTCTAAAATTACTAAATATAGTCTCCAAAAAACTAAGGTAATATTTCAAAAGTAAACTAAATAGAGATAGAGTAAAAAATCAATATTTATTACATCTCTAATAAATTATTTTTTAACAATAGGTAATGTTATTGATGAGGGATGTAATTTAGAATGATGAATTGTGTTCCTAGCTACAATACCGTTAGATTCATTAAAATTATCTCCACCAGTATTTAAGTTTCTGGCGAACCTAGGAAAATTACTGCTGGATATTTCAATCCTAATTCTATGATTTTTCTTAAAATAATTACTAGTGGACATTTGAGATAAATCTACTTTATATACATTTCCTTTTTCCATAAAAACTTCCTTATCATAACCTTCTCTAAATCTTACTCTTTGAATAGTTTCATCAATATTATACGCTGTTCCATCTGGATAAACATCTATTAGTTTGATGGTAATATCTGTATCTTTTACATCTGAAGAAAGATATATGGTTGAATTTATAAATCCAGTTACTTCAAGTCCATTATTTAACGGTTCAGAAGTATACACTAAAACATCATCTCTGGATTCAATTTCTTGTTGATCAAACGCACCACCTTTTACAGCATTGCCCATACAACAAACACCACCTCCATTAGATGTTACTGGATCCATAGGATCATACAGAAAAGAGTCGGTATTATTTTGAATTTTTCTTTTTAATGTAGTAAGTTTCCCATCACCATACATAGTATTTGCAGAACCATTACTACTTAAATAAAAAGTAGTCATTTCTGTATTTTCAGGGGGCCACACTTCAGAATTTTGCCATTTATTTGACCCCATAGTATAATATTGAACTCTTGGAGTTTTAGCTTTGAAATCGTTATTTTTTCCTTTTAACATTAAATCAAACCAATTATATATTTGCTCATCATAATTTAATCGAGCATCTCCAACACTTCTCTGACCAACTATAGTATTCTCTGTAGCTCTAGTAAAACCACAATGTAGAGTTGGAGCAATTACTAAATATTGATCGTCTCTAACACTCAAATCCTTTGCATTACTTCTAACATGATTAAATAAAGCAATATTAGGACTTGTAGCTACGTCATACCATGAGACAAACCAAAAACTAGGAACACCAAAATCCATATCATCATGATAAAGACCTCCCTTATACCATTCTGGATCATTTGGTTTACGCCTAATCATTTTATCGAAAATTTCCTTTTTACCATTAATGTTTTTTAATAAATCTTGTAAAGGCAAGTGTTTAATTTTTTCAGCCCAATCAACTGGCGGGTTTTCAGGAGCTAAATCATAAAAGCGTGATATTCTAATTAAATCTTCTTGAGTTGCTCCTTTTGGAATTCTTGGTTTGAACTTATCGTGTTCAACTCCATATAACCAAGTTCCAAACAACAATTGTTCTACGCCTCCTCTGTACCAATTTCCTTGTTCAAGAAAATCTCCTACCCTACCTACTCCTGCTCCAAATCCCTGAGGAACCATAGCAGCATGAGAAGGATGATCTAAAGCTGCAACTGCCATTTGCCACTCAGCAGTTGAAGAACATCCAAGAGTACCGATTTTACCATTAGACCAAGATTGTTCACTCATCCATGAAAATGCATCATATCCATCTGTCAAAGGCATTCCCAAAATATCCCATTCACCTTCACTAAAGTATCTACCTCTTTCATTTTGAACAACATAAGCATATCCTCTTTTTAAGGCTTCATAAGCACTTTGGTGTGTACGGTTTTTTTCTTTGCTGTGTTCCCAGCCTGAATTAAAGTTGTAAGGAGTTCTGGAAAAAATTATTGGAACTTTTTTATCAGATCTAGGAATATAAATATCAGTGGCAAGCCTAACACCATCTCTCATTGGCATCATAACTTTTTGTTCAAGAGTTCCAATTTCATTTATTTTAGACAATATATCATCTTGAGATTTAACAAAACTTGAACTAAAAAGTATAGTAATTAAAAACAGTATATTATAAAGATTCTTCATATATTAAATATAATGAATTAAAATAAATAAATGGATTTATCTAATTTTGAATACTTAAAACTATTTTCTTCATTTTCATTTTTATCTTATGGAATACTCTCCTTTACTTCTGTTAAAATGAAAAGTGAATTTAATAGATGGGGTATATCTAGATTCAGAGTAATAGTAGGTGTTTCTCAGATAGTTGGTGGACTTGGTTTAATATTTGGTTTTTTATATCCGTTCTTAAGTTTGATAGCAGCTACTGGTTTAAGTTTATTGATGTTTTTAGGATTTATTTTAAGATTAAAGGTAAGAGATGGAACTTTAAAATCTTTACCTGCACTTATATACTTTATTATAAATCTAATTATTGTGCTTAATGAAATAACTTATTGAAATTTTGAAAAAAACTATTGCCATTGCGGGAGCTACAGGTTTTATTGGAAAATGGCTTATTGATAGATATAAAAATGAGTTTAATATCACCGCTTTAAGCCGAAATAAAGTATTAAACAACAATCAAGGTCCTGTAAAATGGAAGCAGGTTGATCTTTATTCAATTTCTAGCACAACTGAAGTGCTTTCTGAGGTTGATGTTGCAATATACCTAGTGCACTCAATGATGCCGTCCACACGTTTAAATCAAGGAAGTTTTGAAGACACTGACATATTACTTGCTGATAATTTTTCCAGAGCTGCAGAAAAATGTAAATTAAAACAAATAATTTATGTCGGAGGAATACTTCCAAAAGATGAACAAACCATTTCTAAACATCTACAATCAAGATATGAAGTTGAAAAAACATTGGGCTCTAGAACCACCCCATTAACATCAATTAGAGCTGGAATTATAATTGGTCCAAATGGGTCATCATTTAGAATAGTTCAAAAACTTGTTAAGAATCTACCAGTTATGGCTTGTCCAGAATGGACAAAATCATTAAATCAGCCTATAGATATATTGGATGCTTTGAAAATTATAAAATCATGCATAGGAAATGAAAAAGTGTATAATAAACCTTTAGAAATAGGAGGAGATCAGATCATTACGTATATGGATTTGTTAAAGATTACAGCAAAAAAAATGAATAAAAAAAGATTGATTTTTTCATTATCATTCATAACAGTTGGTCTTTCTAAACTATGGGTAAGCTTAATTACAGGCACTAGTAAATTTTTAGTTTCCCCACTTATCGAAAGTCTAAAGCATAAAATGACCTTAAACTCGGATAATAGCATAGATTTTAGTATTAATTATATTTCAGTAGAAGACAGTGTAGAAAAAGCATTAAACTGCAAAGAAAGAATTCCAATAAATCCAGAATTTGTTAACGTAAAAAAAGAAAAGAATACCGTAAGAAGTGTTCAAAGAATTGCCAACCCAAGCAACAGATCAACCGAATTTGTTGCGAGAATTTATCCCATTTGGCTAACAAAAACCTTTGCGAATATATTAAATGCAAATTTTGACGGAAAGTATATTAAATTCAATTTTTTATCAATTTTATTACTAGAATTAAAGGTTATAAAATCAAGAAGTGATGAAAAAAGACAACTGTTTTTTATTACAGGTGGTTTACTAGTTAAAAGAACGGAAATAGGCTGGCTTGAGTTCAGGTCAGTTTTAGATAATAAATATCTAATTGCCGGAATACATGAATTTGTCCCAAGACTTCCTTGGTTTTTTTACAAATATACACAAGCGAAAGTGCACTTAATAGTTATGAAGCAATTTGAGAAATTCCTATTAAAAGTCCCAAAAAAATACTCTAGAAACATTAAAAAAAGTTAAATCTTAAATCCTTTTATTTTAAAATCTTTTAAACGCTGTAGGAGAATAAATTACTCTTTTTTTTCAGTAAGAACAAAGCAATAATAAATGAGACACTGAAATACATTATCATTAAAAAATATGGCAATGAATAATCATTTATTAAAAATTGATTGTTTAGAATTAAAGAGAGAAGAACAATTGATAATAACGATCTAAAAATTTCAAATTTAATAGCCCAAGAATGAAAATCCATTAAAGATGTAAAACCAAATATTGATACACAAATAATGAAACCATAAGTTAATTTAAAATCAATACTTAAGTCTGAAAAATTATATAGAAAAAAAGTAAGTAACAGGTTTATAGAAATAAAATGAAAAAGAGCAACTCCTTTTAATAATGAAGAGTATTTAGGGCTATACTTGGGTCTCTCTTTTGGGTTTTCTGTAATTAACCTTGGAAACTTATCTATTACATCTACTGGTCTCCAACCAGTAGGCATGAACCAGATTCTTAGTTTATCTTTGAAACTATTGGTATTGTAAGCATCTTGTATAACATTAAAAGCATGTTGAAAATTAATAACTATTGGGTTCCATGTATTTACAGGTTTTAAAACACCATAAACTGGAGGTTCTTCATCTAATTCTTCTTGAAAAGTTCCAAAAATACGATCCCAAATACAAAAAATAGCTGATAAATTTTTATCAATATAAATAGAGTTTATAGCATGATGAACCCTATGCTGTGAAGGTGTAACTATTATATACTCTAAAAAACCTAATTTCCCTATATGCTGAGTGTGATACCAAAACTGAGCAAATAAATGTAGTGGAGCGAGTACTGCAATAATATTAGCAGGAACACCAAATAGAGCTGCAGGTATTAAAAATAAAGCACCAAATCCTATCCAAGCTGAGATACTTTGTCTTAAAGCACAAGCTAAATTAAACTCTTCACTACTATGATGAATAACATGTCTATTCCAAAAAATATTTACCTTATGATTAAGTCTGTGGTTCCAGTAACTAGCAAAATCAACACAAATAAATGCAACTATATATAAAGTCATACTAGAGTCTAGTTCAAACAATGCTATTGAATCTAGGATGTATGGATAAGAAACAATTATCAAAACTAAGCCAAGAGAATCTTTCAAAATATTAGTCATCCCAGAACTTAAACTAGAAAGGGTATCCATAAATGAATGGGTTTGTTTTTTAGTAAAATGGCCATATAGAATCTCTACTAAAATTAAAACCATAAAGGCAGGAATGATCAATAATAGTATTTCCGCATAATTCAATGAAAAGCCTGATTTCACCATTGTAAGTATATTTAATTAAATAATTTTTGTTGAATTTAAATAAATAAATTGACTTACATATTTATTTAATGTAATTAAATAATAAATTTTCTAAAAATTCTTGCTTTCCACTTTTTAATTTTAACTCTCCATTTTTTTTAGCTATTTCATAAAGATCTTGTAATTCAATCTTTCCTTTTTCAAAATCTCTTCCAAAACCTGTATCAAAAGACTCATATCTTTTTGAAATAAAATCTTTATATGGAGAATCAGTCAATAAATTATTAGCAATCAATAATGCTCTGGCAAAAGTATCAGCTCCCCCAATATGAGCAATAAATAAATCTTCTTGATCTGTTGAATTTCTTCTCAATTTAGCATCAAAATTCACTCCTCCACCTTGAAGACCACCTGATTTTAACAGTACTAACATTGCTTCTGTGGTTTCTTGAATATTGATAGGAAACTGATCAGTATCCCATCCGTTTTGGTAATCTCCCCTGTTAGCATCAATACTACCTAGCATTTCTGATTTAGCAGCAACCGTAAGCTCGTGTTGAAAAGTATGGTTAGCTAGTGTAGCATGATTCACCTCAATATTAATTTTAAAATCTTTATCTAAGTTATATTCTTTTAAAAAACCTATAGCAGTTGAGGTATCAAAATCATATTGATGTTTGGTTGGTTCCATAGGTTTTGGTTCTATAAAGAAAGTTCCTTTAAATCCATTTTTACGTGCATAATCTCTTGAGATTTTTAAAAATTCAGCCATATGGTCTAACTCCCGTTTCATATCAGTATTTAGTAAAGACATATACCCTTCTCTACCTCCCCAAAAAACATAATTTTCACCATCTAAAGCAATAGTAGTATCTAAAGCTAACTTGACCTGTGCTCCTGCTCTTGCTAAAATATCAAATTCTGGATTCGTTGATGCACCATTCATATAGCGTGGGTTTGAAAAACAATTAGCTGTTCCCCAAAGTAATTTAATTCCTGAAGTTGTTTTTTTTTCTTTTATATACTCTGTTATTGACTTAAGTCTGTCTTCTGATTCAGTAAGCGAATTTGCTTCTTGAATTAAATCAAAATCATGAAAACAGAAATAATCAAATCCCATTTTACTAATAAATTCAAAAGCTGCATCAGCTTTATCTTTTGCAGCTTGAATGGGATCTTGAGATTTATCCCATAGAAAATTTTGTGTTTCAGCTCCGAAGGGATCAGTACCTTTTCCTCCAAAAGAATGCCAATAAGCGATAGCAAATTTAAAATGATCACGCATAGATTTCCCAGCAACTACTTGATTTGGATTATAATATTTAAAAGACAAAGGGTTTTTAGAATCTTTTCCTTCAAATTTAATTTCACCAATTCCTTTAAAATATTCTTTTCTTCCAATAGTTATCATTTTGTATTTTTTAAATTATTTTTTCTAATTTTTCTTTCCAAATATTATATGCATCAATATATTTTTGTTTTTTATTATCAGGCTCAAAGGATTTAATATAATCTCCTTTCGAAAAATCATTACTATAAGATTTAATATCATGATTTTTAACTCCTACCGATCTAGCAGCACCATATGCACCTGAAACATTATGAATTTCAATTTCGTTATTCAAAAGAGTCGAAATAGTAGTTGAAAATACTTCTGATTGAAATAAGTTATCATTAGCTGCGCGTAAAACTGAGGGAATTAAATTATCATTTTTTAAAAGCTCCATTCCATAAATAAAAGAAAAAGCAACTCCTTCTAAAGTAGCTCTAAAAAAATGATCATTTCCATGAGTATTAGAATCATGATTTATAATATGTGAGCCAATATTTTTATTATTAAACATTCTTTCAGAACCATTTCCAAAAGGGAGTATAACTAATCCTGAACTTCCTACATTTATAGATGAAGCTTTTAAGTTCATTAAGTTATACGATTTACTATTAGTTGAATTTTTTAATTTCTTGTATTGAATTCCAGCACCACTAATACAAAGCAATTTGCCAATAACTGGCTTTGATAAAGAGTAATTAACGTGAGCAAAGTTATTCAACCTTAAAGCTTCGTTAGAAACAAGGTTTTCTGTTATGCCATACAAAACTCCAGACGTTCCTCCACTAGCAGCAACTTCTCCAGGACTAAAGACGTTAAGAGAAAAAGCATTGTTTGGCTGATCACCTGCTCTGTACATAATTGGTATACCAATAGGTAGATCAGATTGATTGGAGGCAATATTACTAACCACCCCTTGATTTGTAAAATTGTCAACTATATCTGGAAATATAGATGGATTAATATCAAAATAATCTAAAAGCCAATTAGCTATGTTCTTATTTTTATAATCCCAAAACATTCCTTCAGACAAACCACAAATTGTAGTTGTAACATCTCCTGTTAATCTATAAGCTAAATAATCACCAGGAAGCATCATTTTATTGATCTTAGAATAAATATTAGGTTCATTTGATTTGACCCAAGCTAGTTTAGATGCAGTAAAATTTCCAGGTGAGTTTAACAAATGTGATTTACACTTATCATTACCTAATTCATAATAAGCTTTATTTCCGATTTCAACAGCTCTATTATCAGACCATATAATAGATTTTCTTAGACATTTTCCATTTTCATCAATTAATACTAAACCATGCATTTGATAAGCAATTCCTATTCCTAAAATTTGAGATGATTTAATGTTATTTTTGGCTATAATTCGCTTTGTTCCAATGCATAAGCATTTCCACCAAAAATCAGGATCTTGTTCAAACCAACTAATATTTATAGAAGTAGTCTCTATTTCAAAAGCTGGTTCTTGAATAATATCAATTTTATTTCCATCGTAAGAATTGACTAAAGCAATTTTTAAAAAAGAACTTCCCAAATCATATCCTATATAATACATTAAAAGAAATTTGAGTTGAAATTAAAGAAAATTATGATATTAAACACAAAAAAATCCCAGCCAAATAAATGACTGGGATTCGAAGAAGGCGGCGACATACTCTCCCACCAATGGCAGTACCATCTGCGCAATTAGACTTAACTTCTCTGTTCGAAATGGGAAG
>Ga0209384_1001129_pt1 | contig 14634 bp, 14 predicted proteins | sample CoawatmetaG05DNA_FD_187511 | JGI IMG/M metagenome (GOLD analysis project Ga0209384, IMG submission 187511) | Marine microbial communities from the West Antarctic Peninsula - Coastal water metaG058-DNA (SPAdes) (version 2) | ecosystem: Environmental > Aquatic > Marine > Coastal ... | reverse complement strand
AAAAACAGTTGATTTACCAGCCTCCACATTTTTTCTTGCATTGCGTAAGGTTTCAGAAAAACCATACCCATAAAATATATTATCTCCTAAAACTAAACACACATCGTCATTACCAATAAAGTCTTCGCCTATAATAAATGCTTGTGCTAGACCGTCTGGACTTGGTTGTTCTTTATACGATAGCTCTATTCCTAAATCTTCTCCAGTTCCCAATAATTTTTCAAAATTCGGTAAATCTTCCGGTGTAGAAATAATCAATATTTCTTTAATACCTGCCAACATCAATACCGATAAAGGATAATAAATCATTGGTTTGTCATACACAGGCAATAACTGCTTTGATACTCCTTTTGTTATTGGATATAAACGTGTACCGCTTCCTCCTGCTAATATAATTCCTTTCATAGTTTATATAGATATAATAAATGTTTTACTAGCTTATTTATGCTACTTATGACTGAGAAGTAGATTTTATAACTTTTTAAAACAAGTAAGATTAACATTTAATCTAAAAAGTCTTTGCAGTCTATTATGGTTAATTTGATTATTTATATTTTAAATATTAAAATACATAAGTTAAAAAAGATGTTTTCCCAATTATTAGAAAATTAAAATTCCCGCTTAGGCAAATCTTTAAACCATTGTTCATAAATTTTAGTTTCAGTCACTAGTATTGCCCATGCGGTTATAAAAATTAATTGAAAATCTAAAGATAAAGAACGATTCTTTTGGTACCACATTTCAAGTTCCCCTTTGTATGGTGCTATTACTCTTTTATAAAAGTCATGTGGATTTTCATTTTCAGATGCTAAAGATATCAATGACTCTTCGTCTCTAAATACAATAGATCCAATTCCGGTTAGACCTGGTCTTACATTATATATTTTCTGCTGAACCTCGTTTGAATATTTTTCAAAGTCAACTTGCATTTGAGGTCTTGGACCAACGATTGACAAATCTCCCATTAAAATATTTAATATTTGCGGCAATTCGTTAATTTTAGTCTTTCTTAAAAAGGAACCAAAAGGTAAAACTCTTGAATCATTTTTTAAAGTTAAACTACCTGTCCCCATTTTTGCACTATTTGAAAGCATCGTTGCAAATTTTAAAATTTTAAAATTTTTATTTTTATAACCTACTCTGCTTTGTAAGTAAAATACCTTGTATTCACCTGTCAGAAGAAGTATTATGACTATTGGAATAAATAAAGGTAATAAAATAAAAAGTGCAAAAAGCGATAATACTATATCTAAAATTCTTGGCATAACTTACATTTTTTGGTCTAAATGTTTACCGGTTTCAATATGCATGAAATCTGGAACATATTTATTAATGACATTAACTATATCAGACTTGTCAGAATCTGGAGATTCAAAAACAGTATCAAAATCTTTTTCTACTTCTTCAAAGGAGATTTCAGCCTCCGGAGTATTAATGAAGCCAAGGGAATCATAAGTCTTTATATTGTAATCCTCTTCTTCAGTGTAAAATTCTTCATACGTTTTTTCACCAGAGGTGTCTGTTTTGAAGAAATAAATCGGATATTTATTCGGATTATTATCAAACTTAAATCCTTTAGCTTCTTTTTCTGATTGAACTAATACTGCTTCAAACCCACTCTCTTTTATAAAATCTAAGGCAATATCTTTAAAATAAATTTGATCTTTATGAAAATCTAGTTTTGGGAAAAATATATTTCCTGTGCTACCTAAAAAACTAGCGAGCAAGCATATCTGACCGGATTGTTCTGGTGTAACAAAAAAACGTTTAATATCCGAGGGACAAGATAGCGGTTGTTGCTTTTGAAGTCTATAAAAAAACCCATCTAATAAACTTCCGTTTGAAAAAGCGACATTAGCAAATCTAGCAGTTGACACCCTAAATTCAGTCTTTTTTGATAAAATTAATTTTTCCATTAAACTTTTCGAGGCTCCCATAATATTAACAGGGTTAGCAGCTTTATCAGTAGAAACACTAAAAAAATATTTTGGAGGTCTTTTAGTACACAAATTTAATAGTTTAATAGCACCATAGACGTTATTCTTAATTAAAGCTTCTACAGAAATTTTATCTTTTTCAGAGCGTACATGTTTGTGAGCAGAGAAATTTGCAACAATATCAAAATGATCTGAAAAGAAAACTTTATCAAAAGTATCACTTAAAAGGTTAATGGGATACGTAATGTATTCTGGATTAAAATCAAGAAGATTTGAACTCCTAAGATCTCTAGTTAATTCAGTTAACCCGTTCTCATTAATATCTACTACACATAATTTAGATGGCTTAAACTTTAAAGTCTGTTTGATGTAACTAGATCCGATTGTCCCAGCTCCACCAATTATCAACATTTTTTTATCTTTAATTTTTGAGCTTAAAAATTCATCTTGCTCTTCTAAATCTGAAATAAAAGGGTTTACTTTAATATTCCTAACTCTATTAGAGAGTAATTTATTAATATTCATTTTATTTAATTATTTCATTAACAATATCAATTAATTTTTCACAAACATATTCCACACTATCAAGTGAAAGATTATTGTATATAGGTAAAGAAATCTCATTCTTATAAAGGTTATAAGATGATGGGAAATCTTTTATATCTAATCCAATACTTTTAAAATACGATAGCATTGGAAGTGGAATATAATGAACATTAACGCCTATATCTAAAGACGCCAGCTTACTTATCAATTCATCTCTCTGCTGCTCCTCAAAACCTTCAATTCGTAATTGATACAAATGACAGGATGATTTTCTATTATTAACAGTAAAGGTTGGTAATATAGCCCATGAATATAGAGATAAAATAGAATTATATTTTAAAAAAATTTGTTCTCTTTCAGGTAATAAAACATTTTTATATTTTTTGATTTGGGCCAAACCAATTGCTGCATTAATATCAGGCATATTTACCTTTAACCCATTAGTGGTTATGTCATATTTCCAACCTCCAAGGGCGTTTTTTTGAAAGGCAGTTTTATTTTGCCCATTTAATGACAATAACTTTAATTCGTTAAGAATTAGATTATCTTCTTCTTTATTGAAAATTTTAAAAGTAATTGCACCACCTTCACCAGTCGTAATATTCTTAACTGAATGAAATGAAAAAACACTAAAATCGGAAAATAATGGTGTAGGAATGTTATCTATTAATGACCCTATTGAATGCGCAGCATCTGAAATAACAATAGGTCTTCCTATTCTTGCTTGAAAAGCAGTCTTAGGTGTAAACTTATTTTTAACACTATCTTTATTCAAAAGACTTTTTAACGCTATGTAATCAATTGGCAACCCCCCTAAATCAACAGGCATAATCGCCTTCGTGTTTTTTGTTATTGCTTTTTCAATTTCAGCTATATTAATTGTAAAATCATCATTAACATCGACAAAAACACATTTAACATTAGAATTAATCACAGCAAATGCCGAAGCTGCATATGTATAAGTAGGAACTATAATCTCATCCTCTTCATCGAGATTCAACCATCTAATCAACAGCAGCATTCCTGAAGTCCAGGAATTAACACAAATAGTCGAGCTAGTTTGACATAACTTAGTTATTTCACCCTCTAATTCTTTTACTTTTGGCCCTGTTGTTAACCAACCGGTTTCATTTAAGCATGAGAGGACTTCTGACTCTACTTCCTTATCTATTAAGGGTAAACAAAATGGTATTTTCATTGCTCTATTAACTCAATTAAATTATTTGTACTCGAAATAAAAAACGCACATTTATTCCCGTTAAATGCTTCGGAAGTAAACATATTTACCTGATAAAATCCCTTATCCCTTAAATAATTCGCACTCTCTTTTATGGAACGGACAGAATATCCAGTATGATAAAGGGTAACCCCTTTTGCAATCAATCTCTTTAATGATATATTATCATCAAAAGGTCTAACTAATTCGTAGCGTATATTATTGGAATTCTTCAAAAAACAAACACTTACTTTCTGTGCACTTATCTCAAAAATTGGACCTTCTAATTCGAATCCAAAAGAATTCATTTCTTTAACCGAAAGATCTATGTTTTCGGTCAAGTAGGCGAAATGATGAATTTCAAAATTCATTAAAGAATTTTATTTATATCATTTATAATATCACCTACACAGGTCCACTGTTGAATTCGCGAAGTATTAAACTTAATCTTATAAAAGGATTCTAATTTAATTATGAGATATACATGGTTTAAAGAATCCCATCCATCTATATCTTTTGGCTCGTCGGTAAGCTCTAGATTGATGATTTCGTGATCTACAACCTCACTTAATAATTTACTGAATTCTTTAATTTGAACTTTCATTAATATTGTTTTTTATTGTTTTAAATTTATCTATTTGAATACTATGTTGATCTAATTTCGAAATAAAATCGAACTGATGATCAGTTAAAAAACTTTGAACTAGCCCATTTTTAGATGTTGGCAAGTATTCTCCAACCAGTAAATCTATAGGTAAACTCCTGAGATTATCTATAATTTTATTCATCAAAATATCTTCAACACCTCGCTTTAGCACTCTACAACTCATTAGTAAACTATCTAAAAAAGCTTCCTTATTATTATTTATTTTTACAATTGCAATTGCAACAAGTCCATGATCTCCAAATTTATCCCGTAATCGAAGACAAAATGTAAGATACCTGGAAGAGTCGATTATATTAATTATCTCATTTTTAGTGTAACGAATGGTACGCAGATTAAATTGATTAGAGCGGAATGACAATTGAGAGATCCTCTCAGCATCATCTAAATCGAAGGGACGTATTATAGCAATCATTTGCAATGATTGTAAATAATTATCAATAGAACTGTATTTCATCTTCATTTTTACTCGTTCAAATTCTGCTTTATATAGGTTCGTTCTGTCTATATCATTTACAGAAATTGTGCGATTTTCAAAAAGATTCATTCGAATTAAATAATCGAGTGAGTCAGTAAAATCTTCAGGTAGCTCTGGAACTAAAACCTGAGGAAGTTTTTGACGCACAATTTCACGCTCTGCTGGATTGTCATCAATAAATAAAAATGCATCATACCCCAAGTTCAGGGTTTCCTTAATAATGGTTATATTATCCGCCTTATTTTCCCAATTAGCAATGAAAAGAGCAAAATCTTCCATCTTAAGAATCATATCGGTATTAATCTCAAAAGGTTCTTTTGCAATATGCTCATCATTCTTAGAACAAACGGCCAAAATAATACCTCGGTTTTTTAGCTGACGTAACCATAGCTGAAATTTTCGATAAAATTTCCCTTCACCTTGTCCAGATACTTTCACACCCATTGGACCATCCTCACCTACAACCCCACCCCAAAGAGTATTATCTAAATCAAGTACAATACATTTTACTATTTGTGCCTGTAGTGATTTCACAATTTGATGAACTCTATCAGCAATAAATTCAATATATTCTATAGAAAAATGTAAATCTGCATTAAAATACAAACCATTACTATTATTAAGAGTGTCATCCTTATAGTTAAGTGGGTGTATGGGTAAAAAATTATCGTTCTCAAAAGCAAAATCGATAACAGCATTATTGTATTTGCGTATCTGATAAAGAAGAGAATTTTTCACCTTTAATGAAGAGGTACCATAAATTGAGTCGTCATATTCATGCAGCAATGGGTAAATAATTTTCACATTGGGTAATACTGATTTTGCAAAGTAAAAAAGGTCGATTATACGCTGACTTCTTTCAATGTGAAATCTCACCTTCGTTTCCTCTTCTTGAATAGAATAAAAATTTTCTTGATAAGAAAAAAACGACTCGTGAATAACTATAATATCTGGTTTAAATGCATATAATTCACCTTCCGTATTTAAAATTTCCGTATCAATAGAATTATATAGCCCTTCGTAAATATTGCACTCACCACAAATTGTGGTGAATTTTTTTATTAAAAACTGTATAGAATTATCTCCAATAAATGATATCCTCATAATTAATTAAATAAATATTTATAAAATGTTCGTTCGCGCCCGTCAGATAATCTTTCTGTTTTATAAAAAACGGCACTCATCAGCTGATGTACTTTTTGGCTTTTAATATTACTTTTATCCACTTCGCCGTGTATTTCTGTTACACCCATTTCTTTCATCATGTTCAGCCAAGACTTTAGCAATAATACAGACAGATTGCTCGAACTTTCTTTATCCCAAATCCAATATTCAAGACGCGCACCATTTATTACTCCAAATGAATCAGCATCATCCGCTTTATTTACAAATTTGTATCGATTAATTATTTCAATCCAAATGATTGGGTGAAAAATTAATCTCCATAAAATTGATATTCCCAAGGAGATCCTTTTATTTCTTAAAGCTATTAGATGGTTCGCTGCACTTTGTGTGCCTGAAACAAACCCATGAACTTTATGCGAGGAATCCTCCGCAATTAAAATAAATGATTCTTTTTCAGTAAGTAATATTTTATAATAAGCTTTCAGAAAATTAAAACCCAGTTTATACATAAACCCATCCTTTTGAAACTGACCAGATCTGTAATGTATTTTAGCTAACTCATAATAATCACTATATTTTCCGATTCGAAAATTCATAATAAACTTAAATTTTTAGTTTTAACCTACCCTGGTTATATATTTTCTGGCTATTTTGATTATGATGGATAAGTCAAATCCAGCCTTATTAAAATTAAACAAAGGTAATTGATGTTTTAGTATTTTACGAAATATTTCAATAAAAAAATCATCTAATACCCTCTCTTTTTCGTGAATATTTATTTGAATACCATTTCTTTTTAAATGATCGATTCACTCTTTGCAAGTTAACTAACTTTCTTGTCTGCTATTCAAAAACGGCTGGTATGCTCTACTCCTTTTTTTACTACGTTTAAAGAGGAAGCGGCACCTAATGAATTACTTAAGCCCTAACCTATAAAAAAACGATTATAACGATTTATGAATATCTCTGCTTAGATTCCAAGCTGATTCATAAAACTGTCTGGTTGAATTTCACCATATTCTAAATAGATATCAGCTAGGGTATTATAATCTGACTATTTTGCTAGTCTAAATTTTATTATCAGTAATTTGTTGTTATTTGTTTAATTAAGATACTTAAATTATTTTTCTTTGATAAATTCTTTAATGCATACTCGAACCCATTTAATCCTATTTCCAATAATTTAATAGGGGGTATTTTAGAAACTTCCTTCATTTTTATAGCGAGTCCTTCAATATTTTCAGCAGGGAGCACCCAACCACATTTAGATAACTTAATAGCTAATTCAGTATCTGACCCCTCATCAACACAAACAATAATTGGTTTTTGAGAAAACATATATGCTGGTAGTTTTGATGGAATAGAACTAGATGCTGCACCTTTTTTTATTGGTAATAACATTACGTCTGCCTGATTCTGAATTTCTGGAACTTTGCCATCAAGAACGTCCCAAAACTCGATTGCATCTAGTTTTAATTTAAATGCATTTTTTTTTAATATTTCTTTCATTGAACCCGAGCCCGCAATCACTAATCTACTGTTTTTTAAATCTGCCTTAGAAAATGCTTCTAGCAATAAATCAACACCTGCTACCGGACCAATATTACCAAGATACATAAAGGTGAATGGTTTATTACTGATAACATCTAATTTGTTTAATAATTTATACTCTATAAAATCATTTTCGTCTTGCCAATTTTGTACAACAATTATTTTCTTCTTTTCAATATTTCTAGTCTTTACCAAATAGTTTTTCATATTATTTGAAATCGCAATAACCTTAGTTGCATTATTTAGTATATATTTATCTATCGGTAAAAGAATGAAATTAAGAAATGTACTAAAAATTGGTAATTTATTGGATAATGATTCAGGATATATATCCTGAACATGAATTATTACAGGAATATTGAATTTTTCTGCAGTACTTACAATAAAATATTGCGCCAAGAGTGGCCAGGTATTAGCATATATTATATCAATCTTTTCATGATTAGTAGCTATATACTTTTGACAATGTTTTCCAAAACTATAACTTTCTCTAAGACGACCAAATATTTTAGAAGAGGAGTAAGTGAACGAATTTAGTCTTGTCACTTTATAGTCATTAACTTTTTGCTCACGAACAAAATTAAAGCCATGCGGTCTTGATGGATTTGGACAAATAACAGTAACCTTATTTTTTTTTGATAATTCACAGGCTATATCTTTAGATAATGAAGCAGAAACTATCGGTTCCGGTGGAAAAACTGCAGAAACTAATAAAATATTATTATTCATTATTAAATTTTAAAATTATTAAAATTATTTATGTAATTTTCAGGTCCCAAGGAGGGATTATTGTATCCATAAAATGAAATGTTATTAAATTTAGCTGCTTCATAGTCGTTTATTGAATCTCCAATTAAAATAACATTAGTATTTTCATAATGATGAAAATCAAGTAAGTCAGACACTAGTTTTATCTTAGGGGTGGGGGAGCCTTGAATTGAAATAAAATAATTTAAAAGACCTAACTTTTCACATAGATATCTTAACTCGATTCCATCTGAACCTGATACTATGTGCATTTGATATTTTGTGTAATTCTCTTTTATAAACGTAACTGAATCTTCAATCAACAAAGAAGTGTCTGCAAGTAATTTCTTCATTATAAGTGAAAAACTATTTGCCCATTGCTTAACTTCATTTTCAGTAATGCTTTCATTGCGGATATTTTCAAAAAAATATCTAAACTTAACATACCTAGATAAACCTCCATTTAAATTATGAAATTCCATTAATTTATCAACTTCATCTGACGGGTAACTTTTTAACACCTCTCTAAATCCTCGATCTCTTATTTCCATAGAATTTAGTATAACGCCGTCAAAATCCCAAAATATTACTTTTTTAGTATCCATTTAATTTTTTTAAAACTTTATTTATATCTTCAGGAACATCAACAGCTATAGAATTAGAACTTAATTCAATCATTCTAACCTCAAAACCCATTTCTAAAAATCTAAGAATTTCTATGTCTTCAAGTTTTTCTAAAGTTGTTTTAGTTTTTTTATTTTTAAATTCTTCGAGTATTTTTTTTGGAAAAGCATAGATACAAACCTGTTTCCAAGATTTCTCAAAACTATCTCCTTTATTACCTGGAATATTAGCTCTACTCATATAAAGAAGCCTTTTGTCAGGTCTAAACACAACTTTAGGTATGGTATTACTATAATAATCCTCAGATTTGTCAATGATTGCATAACCATTTAAAACATCATCTGGGAATTTTCTCAAAGATGAGACTATTTTTAGAATATCATCTGGATTAATCAAAGGTTCATCACCTTGAACATTTATATAGTGATCATAAGAGTAGCGTGATGCAATCTCTGCAACTCTATCTGTTCCTGTCAAACAATCATTTGATGTTAATTCAGCATTAAAACCCAAGTTTCTTACGTGATTTAGGATTTCATGATGGTCTGTAGCTACTAAAAAGTTTTCAATTGGTATAGCTTTGGCTACCTGTTCACAAGTTCTTTGAATAAGTGACTTTCCCGCGATATTAATAAGGGGCTTTTTTGGCAGTCTGGTTGACTCCATTCTTGACGGTATTACTACCAAATAATTATTCTTTTTCATTATTCTATTTCTGAAAAAACTGACCCAGGTGTTAAGTTTGTATAATCAGATTTTGTAAGAGATATAAGGTCATAACCAAGATCATTTACCTCTTTAAAAAGAGAATTGTTTTCTATAAATAAATCTTGCTCTTTTTTACTAAGTGAACTACTATACCCATCATAACCAACGATATAAATTTTATCTGGAGAGTGATTAATGGCTGTTTGCAACGCTAAACTTGTATGTGATATATCAGTAACAGAATTCAAATTATTTTTCTCTAATTCATAAGATTTATCTCTCATTTTAATCGGGATATAAGTACCCATTAATCTTGGATAAGGTGGTAATATACATTTTGATTCAGTTGGTAAATCATTCTTAAATATTTTTTCCATTCTATAACCTTCATTACCCAAAAGACAAAATATTTGAACATTCAATAATTTTGAAAAAATAAATGCGTTTCTTGAACTTGAGTGAATAACAAGAGTATTAGCATTTTCACTTAAAAATGATTTAATAAAAGCACACGATTTCTCAACACTTGGCCCACCTCCAATTATCAAGATTTTATCATATGTTTTATCAATTTGAAAATGCCCTAACCTTTCATTATCCGCTATACCCTTAGATTCATTATTCAGAGCTCGAATAATTGAATTATAAGAATAAGAACGATTACTTACCCATTCCATAACTTGTTTTTGTGGCAGAGAATTAGCTCCAGAAACCATATAAGGTAAATTAGTTCCCCAATTATACTTTTTTTGTAGAAGGCTAAAAACATCTACGACATTGGATAATGAATTAAAATTTATTTGTAGTCCTTGAACAGACGATAGGTGGGTAAGTAATAATTCGGTTTTTAGATTTCCAGCACCTCTTCCCATTCCAGTGATTGTAGCATCTACAATGTCAACTCCACAATCTATTGCAATAATAGTGTTTATTAAGGCTAATTCTAAATTATTGTGTCCATGAAAGCCTATCTTAATAGTCAAATCTTTTTTTATTCTATCATATGTTTTAATAACATCTTTCGGATAAACACCTCCAAACGAATCTACCATATAAAAATAATCTGCAACAGTATTTACTTCTGATAAAGATTCAAAAAGATCTTTTTGATCAAACCAAGTAGACATGTACATTACATTAAACCCAACTTTGAATCCCATGTTTTTCAAGCCTTTAGCAAGAGTTATAGCTCTTTTAATATTTTTAGGATCTATTGCAATTCGAACTAAATCTATTAAACCAACACATTGACCCAAAATAGAATCTAAATGCTCTACCCTAATATCCTTTTCGTTAAGTATAATAACTAACTTTTTATCTGTTTTATTTCTAATTTCATTAATAACACTAATTGGCAGATAAAAATATTTACCTAGATAACCATCTAATTTTATTGATCTGTAACCAATCTCTATAAAATCAATAGGTAAGTTATTTATTGAATCTATATAGGTTTCTACTGCAGAGTCATCAAAATCCCAGTTAGTATAATATCCTCCGTCTCTTAGAGTACAATCTAGTATTTTAAATTTTTTCATAATGTTTATTTTTTATATTAAGTTTAATCCATTTAAATAATTGGTCAATTGTTTTAGCCACATAGATTTCATTTGTTTGCAAAGAAGGAAAAGTATAAAATAATGTTGAATCTTTAGGATTCAATATAATTGCTGCGGCATTAGACCTGTTGTATATACATTCAAGTAAAATGGTTGATTTTCTAGCAAAACAAATATTTCCAACCAAGGCCTCCTCAATGGTATCGATAAAATCGACCTTAAATGTATTGTAATTTAAGACTTTGTCTTTAGGGTGAAGTTTTAATGCAAGTTGCCATCCTTCATTCTCCAATAATGGAAGTATTTTTTTTAAAATAGAAACATTTACATGAACTTCATTCGGTTCTGTAAAAAAAACAATTCTTTTAACTCTATTTGGCAGAATTTTATCAATGGTGAACATTTTCTTAACCACATTTTCATCAAATACAAACTTACTAGTTTTGTACATCAAGTTCAAATATTCACTAGCAAATTTCGTATTGGTATAAAATAAGTCTCCTGAAAAACCCTTTGGAAATCGAAAACCGTATTCCAAACCATGCGGAATGCATACAACCCGTAATCCATGCTTTTTAGCCATGGACTCTTCTACAACTGAAAATCGATCAAGATTATTTCCAGTATACAAGGTCTCATTGGGATGGCGTTGAAAATACGAGTCGAGTAGTCTTTCATAAAGCATGGTATGCACCATCCTGACACCATAGAACGAATATGCAATGGATACACTATATTTCCCTACAAGCGAACGCACATGCTTGCGAATTATTCTCAGCTGATTAAACGACCTAAACAAACTATTTATCACCCAAATTGTTCTTGATGCACGTGAGAAATGTGCATAAAGTGAATGCTTCGATTTTATGTCTTCAATCCTCTTAGGAAAATAAAATTTTTGCATTTTCTTTTCCGCCGCCTGAGTTCTGCTTAGAATAAATGATTTCTCTGGGTGATTATCCCAAACATTTTTTCTAGGTATTCTCCACATACACAAAAACAAATAGGCTGACGTTATCAATAAATAAATAACTGCGCGAAACCGCCAATAAAAAAGAAAAAATATGGAATATGATCCTTTTAACGATACTTGTCCATCGACTCCAATATCAAGACATAGAGAACGAAGCAATACACTTGGCGATTCAAACCTAATATGTGTAATCTCTTTGGTCCGCACAAATTTTTCTAGAGCCATCCAGGGTTGAAAAGTATTGAGGAAAAGCTCATTTACATAATGGGAATCATTATAAAAATGAGTGGCTTTTGAATTACTGTAATCAATAAACTCAGAGGTATACAATTCGTTTATAGTAAATGAATCTCCTTGGTATACTAGGTTATTATGTACTATCCTAAGTTCGTTCATACCTGGTAGATATTTCCATTAAAATCGATGAATACAAATAACTTGAAAAGAAAACACTTGTGGCAATATGCCATAATTAAACTCATTAATTATCAATTGATTTAGAATCCGTATATGTATTTTTAAATTTTTTTCCTAATAGAAATGTATGGGTTTCCATTCTATTGTAAATTACCAAAGATCTTACAAACAATACATAACGCTTATAGCCAATTAAATAAAATAATGCCTTAAATAAGTAGTTAATGTATTTCTTTTTTTTTGATATATTTGGCACATTATAGCGTGTTGTGCTATCAGCAACTTCACTTTTATTAAGCAGCTTATACTTTTTCAAGGCAGAAAAGAATGATTTACTAGAATTACTGAACGGTGATTGTAATATATGGCCATCTTCAATCAAACCATTATACAATCTTCTATGAAATTTATCAATAATCATCCCATTATCATAGGTGCTATAGCTATAAGACATATTTATATATTTATTAAAAGAATCACTAGAGGTAGTTAAAGCATCCATGTAAGAGTTGAATATATCTTTTGTGTCAAGGTATTTATCTGATGAAATACTACTGTTTTTCCTTTTTAAGTTACCTTGTTTTAATTCAGAATAATTATATCCAGAAAAATGAACAAAAACAAGCATGTCTAATTCGTTAGTTTTGTTTTCATTTCTAGGCTTAACATAATACTTACTACCCTTTTTTACAAATTCTCTTTGGCTGAAATTCCAAGGTGCAGCATTCAAACCTAAGTTATGTGATATATGTAATGTTTTTGAGCTAAAATAACCTGGAAGAAAGTCCATCCACTTTTGGTCAGTAAAATAATTTCTAGTATTATCTAGGAAGCATTTATCTTTTAATCTTTCTTCCCACCATGTTAACATGTTGAATGCAGCCTCAGATTTACTTAATGCACAAAAACCTAAGTTATAAATTCCACTTGCAAAAAAAGTTCGTTCTTCATAATCACCTTCGTAATTGACTTGAAGTTCTGTAAGATGCGGAGTTAAAACAATTGAATATGTCTTTAACAAATTATAAACTGGGGATAAAGAACTAAAAAAAAGTATATCAGGATCAACATATACAATGTTTGTATATGTGTCTAGGTGAAATAAGTATTTAAAGCAAGTAGGTTTTATAGCTGTGCAAAATTCAGTTACATTATATTTAAAAGACATTTCTATCCATTTCTCTTCTTTGATTTGAAGAGCAGTTTTTGCTATAAACACATTACTAGGTAGATTTTCTATGTCTATATCGAGTTCATCAGCGATAAATATAATAAAGTCAGTATCTCTATTATGCTTTTTTAAAGATTTCTCAAGCACGTGCGCTAATCCTAAGTAATTTTTTGCTACAATTGTAAATGCACAATTTTTATTCATCTTAAAATGTTTTAATAACTATAAAAGTTAATTATAATTGAAAAAAATAGATTTCTCAACAATTCATGTTTTTTATGACTATTGCAGGCATCCCAGCAGCAACTGAAAACGATGGAATATTTTTAGTTACAACGGAATTAGCAGCAATAATACAACCTCTTCCAATTTGAACTCCAGGCAATATTGAAACTTTTTCACCTATCCAAGTATTATCACCAATAATCACAGGACCTTTTGAATATAATATACGTTTTAGCGGTTCTATATCTAAGTATTTCAATAATGCTTCTCCATGAGAATTATCAGTGATTAATACTTTTTTACCGGTTAAAACATTGTTACCTATGTGTATGCCATTAATACAAGTAATATGAGAATCATCTCCAATAGAACAACCATTACCAATAACAACTTGAGGTTTATAGACCTCATCATTATATTTATTCCATGCTGCTAATGTTATTCCTTTTCCTAGATAAACATTATCACCGATACTAATAAATCGTGAACCTTTTAAGTCTCTAAATGGATAAATCATTGGTGATTTCCCACAAAACTTGAATTGATTTGATATCCACCCTGAATAAAAAAAAGTTTTTATAAAGTGCCATTTTTGAAAGTATTTATATGGCATAACATAGGAACATGTTAACCCAATAAAAAATATAAATTGCTTCATTTCATTAGTATTAAGTAGTTAATCATTCAATTATT
>Ga0209384_1001128_pt1 | contig 14638 bp, 21 predicted proteins | sample CoawatmetaG05DNA_FD_187511 | JGI IMG/M metagenome (GOLD analysis project Ga0209384, IMG submission 187511) | Marine microbial communities from the West Antarctic Peninsula - Coastal water metaG058-DNA (SPAdes) (version 2) | ecosystem: Environmental > Aquatic > Marine > Coastal ... | reverse complement strand
AAGCACTGATGGTGCGTCTGGTAAGATTGATCGAAGGATGAGTAAGTGAAATCTTTTGTCATAGGTAATGGTGAGTCTAGGTCATGGTTCAAGCCATGCCACCAAACTATTATGGATGATGAGGTTATAACATGGGGGTGTAATGCAATTTATCGTGATGGCGCTCACTGTGTGCATAATCTAGTTGCAATGGACTATGCTATGCAACAGGAAATATATGACTCAGGGTGGGCACTAGAAAATCCAGAATACCTTGGTATACACAATGTACATTTTGCAAACTGGAGTGTTGTTCCAGCTGAGGTTGCTGATGCCATGTTGATGGGATTTGACATACCAGAATCTTTTATTCATCGCAGTAAGAACAAAACAGATAATTGTGTTATAGGTGGTAAAGACCCCGCCACATTACATGAGAAGATTGAATCAACTATGAAACAGTTCCCTAATCTTGATACACAGGATTTGAAACTGAAGATGGAAAAGGATGTTGGCCTCTGGATTACATATGTCGATGATGTAAGAGATGCCGTGTTCTCGATTGAAGGTCACGCTGGATGGTCAACAGGAAATACTGCTTTGTCCTTGGCGTGTTATGAAAATGATGAATCAGACAGTTTTGATAAACATGAGGTATACATGTTAGGATTTGATCTGAGTAGTTACAATGAATCGTTAAATAATCTATACAAGGGAACTGATAATTATTTACCAAAAGATGCTAAAGGATTTAATCCTATCAATTGGGTAAATCAAATGAGTGAAATCTTTGATACATGGCGTGATCAGACTTTTTATTGGGTAGACTGTGAAGTATTGGGATCACAAGATTGGCACGGTTCATCTATAAAAGATTATCATGGCAATGTACAACTAATTACAAAAGAAGAACTTTGTGATAAATTGAAAATAGTATAAGGAGAAATTATGCCGAAAAGACCAGAACTAGCACTGAAAAGTGGAAAGAGTAAGGGACTTAAAAAGTCCCAAGTAGAAGCTCATAAGAGAACCGCAGATGTTTGGGAACTTGCGGGTAAGGGTGACTATTACAAATCTGAATCCTATAAAGATTTAGTGGAAGCACAAAAACGATCTAATATTCCAAGAGAAGAAAAGGTCGCTGCTTATGCTGATGAGGGATTTGACAAGGATGGATTCAAAGATGGAGTTCATAAAACCGGCCTTTTGCTGGAAGAATAAATACAAAAGGGTATTGACTATTATACCCTATTGTGTTACTATTATAAAATCAACATACGTTAAACATACGCAAACATAAGGAAACATACGATATGTCATTTGCTACAATGAAGAAACAAAACAGTCTTGATTCGCTGCTGGGTGCTGCCCAGAAAGAATCTGCCCCCCAAGAGAAAAAGTCCTATGTGGATGAACGACTCTGGAAACCTACGATGGATAAGTCCGGCAACGGATATGCTGTCATTCGTTTCCTTCCGGCATGTGAAGGTGAAGACCTTCCTTGGGCCAAGGTCTGGAACCATGCGTTCCAAGGACCAACTGGTCAGTGGTTCATTGAGAACTCTCTCACCACTCTAGGCAATAATGATCCTGTATCAGAGTATAATTCCAAACTATGGAACTCTGGTGTAGAATCAGACAAGGAGATTGCCCGTAAACAGAAGCGCAAGTTGCAATACTTCGCCAACATTTATGTGGTAAGTGATTCGGCCAATCCTCTGAATGAGGGTAAAGTCTTTCTTTACCGTTTCGGTAAGAAGATTTTTGATAAGGTTATGGAAGCAATGCAACCTGCCTTTGAAGACGAATCTCCTATCAATCCGTTTGATTTCTGGAACGGTGCGAACTTCAAATTGAAGCTTCGTAAGGTAGATGGTTACTGGAACTATGATAAGTCTGAATTTGAGGGTGCATCTGCACTGTCTGAAGATGACGATGTTCTTGAAGGCATCTATAAGAAACAGTATCCTCTAGTTGAGTTTACTGCTGCCTCTAACTTCAAGTCCTATGATGAGTTGAAGACTCGTCTGGACATGGTTCTCTCCGGCACAGTTGCTGCAAATACTACAGTGCAGACGCTGATGGAAGACGAACCAACTGCAACTCTTACGGTTGATACCAAAGAGACTCCGGCACCAACAGTGACCGTATCAGCAGATGATAATGATGAAGATGACGCTATGTCATATTTTGAGAAGTTGGCAGAAGATGGGTAAGGCGGGTAGACTATCCTAGTTGCAGAGTAAGACTCGAACTAAAAATACCGCTGCATAGAGCCCCCACTGAGAAATCAGTGGGGGTTTTTACATTAGAAGTCTAGGGATGATCTTATTCTATCTAGAGCAAGGTTATTAGGTCTAGATGTTATTGGATAAGTTGACGTTGATTGGTTTGATGTTGACGTTGGCGCTGATATAGAAACATTACCACTACCACCACCGGCAGATGTTTCAGCAACTGGGGGTCTTGCAGAAACCGTTTCTCCTTGTCGTAATTTTGCTGACATTGATCCACCTGACTTCATTACATTCTCACGGGTCATTCCCGATGCTTGTGATTGTTCAAACATCCTAAGTTTTTTTTCTGTTCTTCTTCTAATTGAACTTTTTGTGTTAGGATCGGCTATTATCGCCTTGTATCTATTAATTCTTTTTTGATCCCTACTGACATTGGCATTGGCAACTTCCTTTGATGCAGATGCAAGACTAGTAGAAGGACTTCCCGCTGGTAGACCACCAGAACCGCCTGTGCCACCAGTGCCACCTGATCCTGATTTTTCTGAACTTCCAAAAAACCTACTAAGAGTAGAGCTAACTTTGTCTATAAGATCAGGTTGATTTTTTTGCATTGCATTGAATACTTTTTCATATTCTGAAGCGGTCTGAGGTGTAATTTCTGGAATTTTAATACCTTGAAGAAGTGATATTTTAGATGCATCAAGTCCATTGATTGAACGTATCGCTTTATCAAATGCTGACAATCCAGCTGGATTACCACTACCCAATGCTTTGACTACCTTTTCAATACCCTCAATTATAGTGTCATCAATCTCAACTCCCTTCTCAAAGAGTTCTGCGTTTTTAACAAATTGACTAACAGCAGAGGACGCAGCAAGAATACCACCAGAGTTTTTGGCAAGTTCAAGAATACCAAGAACTGGACTTTCCTTACTAAAGAATGGTATCTTAACACCACCGCCGATGCTATCCAATGCTTCACCAATTGCTTCAATACCAGCAGCGGTAAGTTGCATCCTGATAGGATCAATCTCACTTAATCTTTCAACCGCAGCAGTTTTCTCATCAAGACTTGGACCCTTGAAGGAATTAACAACTGTTGCAATACCCTCTGCTACAGAGGTTATCACGCCTGATATTGTATCACCGATTGACTGAATAACACTGCCAATACCATTAAGAACACTCTCAATACCAGCCCCAATTTTCATAATGGAGTTGCCAATACTGTCAATTATTCCACTAATTTGAGTACCAACTGCTGTTATAACACCACCTATTTCATTTAATATAGCTGGTACTTCTTTGATAGCAGTCATGAGGACGTTGCCAATAACATCAGCAACCTTAATCAAGACAGGAGCAATTGCTTCAAATGCAGGCGCTGCAAGTCTTAGTGCTGCACCCAAACCAATCATTCCAAGAGTGAATACAGCTAAACCACCAATGACTAATGGGTTTGCAAATGACATTATTCCTTTTGCAAACATTTTTAGAAATATCATTAATCCTTTTCCAGCGAATTTTAGAAGTACACCAATGCCTTTACCAAGTGCGCCTAATCCAGCACCAAGTTTTCCAAGCATTCCGCCACCGCCATCACCAGAGGACTCACCACCATCGGCACCTTTACCGCCCATACCACCACCAGTAAGATTTTCTGCTATTTTTTCTAATGCATTGGTTTGTCTTTGGGATTGGGCGCTTGCTTCTGCAGCTGCCTTATCTGCCTCAGCACCTGTTTTACCACCTCCACCACCGCCACCACCAAGGCCGCTTAATTTTTCTAGTTCTCCAGCTACAAGTTCAAGTCCAGAAACAACGTCACCAAACATTGTATCAAGTGAACCTTCACCTTTTGATTTAGATTCTTCATCATCTGCTGCTGATTGTTCTGCACGTTGTGCCGCCTCTAGGTCTTGTTGTTCCTTTTCAGATTCAGCAAGAATTTGATCCCGTTCAATAATTTCAGCATGATTTTCTGCATTTTCTGATTCAATAATCTTATTAGCTTCTTCCTCTCCAAGTTGATCCTTTAGAGCCTGATTTCTTGCATCTTGTGCTTTTTTCTGAGCGTTTGCTACATTTACGTCTGTTTTATCTTGTTTGGTTTTTTTACTAAATGCTTTAAACTCAGATTGAGTTAATTTAGTAGACTTCCTTAACTGCCTCTCACGTTTCTTATCTAATATAAAATTGTATATTACTCTTTTAAAACCAGTACCCAAAAGTTTGTCTTCTAAAGATTCACGAATACCCGCTTTTGTCAAACCTAGTTCTTGACGCAAAGAGTTTTTTTGCACACCTTTAGCTGCATTTCTCAACTCTTTTGCTGCCTCAGAAAACTGTTTAGCGCTTGCTTTTTGTGATTTGATTAGATCATCTTCATCTTTTGGAGTTACAGCCATGACTTATTCCTTATTTCTTTGGTGGTATTTTGTTGAATGCCTGTGCGCCGAAGAACGCTGCAACAATACCAGCAACGGCAATGAAGTAAACTCCTGCCATATCACCCAGTATTTTTGCTGCTTGTTCAATACCAAACACAACTGATAAGACAACACATAGAGGATATAATAACATACCCATAAGAGCAAACCATGCCATGTTACGTTGTGCATCTTGTTTTTTATCTTCATTCTCCATGTCACTACGCATATCTTCAAGTTCAATCATTCTCTGTTCCTGTAACATCTCATCATCGCTGACGATACCATCGCCGTCTAAATCATATTTTGCAAACTTACTATCTTTTTGTAGTTTTTTCTGCATTAGTGTATTACCCCTTAGATATAACGCTACTGATTTTTCTTATGCCGTTCCTTTTCTTCTTCAAGCCACTGTGTTAATAATCCAACATATATATCTCTCTCCCAAGGAATCATATTTTCAATTTCCGACAAACTGTACTTGTGGTGTTGCATCATTCCAAAATTTATTTTAAAGTACGCTCGTAAATTGTTATGAGAAAGAGTTAGCTTAAAAAATCAGATAGGCCCTCCATATGAACATTAGAAGTTACTCCTGTCTTAGGATTCTTAACCTCTATATCGTGTGTAAGTTTTGGCATCGTATCAAAAAATTCCTGTAACGTTTTAAATTGTTCTTGTGTCAGATTATCAATAAATTCATCAAGTTCCTTTGGAGTTATATCAACACTATTGTAAATGTCATCACCAAATTGAATTGATTTTACGCAACTCTTGATAATATAAAAGATTTGTTCAACACTATTATCTAGATTACTTGCTTTCAAGGTAGAATCAACACTTGGGTAACTTAAATCCATAACAACTTCATTACCTTTTGCATCCTTACCAAGATTACAAGTTGTTGAATGATTATCCTCCATAGTTATCATAACATCGTCTAGATTTATCACAGCATCAACATATGTCTCACCATCATCTGGACATAATAATTTAACTTCAACAGTTTCAGATATAGATTTCTGTCTAATCTTAATAAATGTATATTCAATATCAAACATTGGATCGTTATTTTTACCTACACTTCCAAAGGTGCAAGCTTCTACTAAAGAAAGGACTGCATGGTGAGTTGCAGATGAATCTGTTTCTTGCATCGCTAGGAGAAGAATTTTTTCCTCTTTTACTAGAAATGGTCTGTATTTTATCTCCTCTCCAGTTGAAGGAACATTCATAATGTAGGTTGGTGTTTCGAGTTTTGGTAAAGCCATAGTATTTTCTCCTATTTCAAATCAGATAACTTTCAATGCTATCATATATATTATTTTAAGTATTAATATCGCCGAAATCTTCTAGTCTAGCAATAAGTTCTTTTTTAGCTGAAAGAGCGGAAGAAGTTTTAAAGTTATTAAACGATGGTTGTTGTGTGCCATGATCTCCAATGTCACTATAATACCTAAAACTAAAACTAACCGAAAAATCTTGTATAAAAACATCAGTGGAGGACTCCATCGCCAATTCTATGGGCCCAATAGTTGATGGATATGCTTCCCATATTCTATACCCTGATGTCGGGCTATGGTCTTGGTCTAATAAAAAAACATCAATAGTCCCGTGGTATTCATCATAATATTTCAAATTCCATGTTTGTTCGTTATACATCAGTTTTTGCCAGTCTTCAAAATATTTTCTTACTTCCATATATTCATCCAAAACAAACCTCATGGTAATAGTATCGGCATAACTTACTCCAGATACAATGTTTCTATTAGGTCCGTATATATTTGAATCAGTTTCCGTATCTAAAGTGTTGCCTGGTAATTCTACAGAATTAGTTCTAAGCATTATGGAACGTAATGCTGATGAACCTCCATTAGCTGGGCCTGGCGGATTTATATTTGCTTGAAATCTGTTTGATTTGGCAAGTCCACCCCTTGAGATTTCACTTCTAAACTCATCAAGATATGATCTTGGCTCCAAGGTAGAATCAACTTGGAAAGTTGAATTTAAATTTGATTGTCTGTCTGCCATTATACCATTTTCCTTGAATCTGACCATACAGCACTTGCACTAGATTTCTTAAAATTGTGAACAGGAAGAAGGGTTGCAATAACGAGTTCATCTTCATCAATTTTACGAAACATAGATTTTGTGTATCCTGCTAAGTATTTGTGTATAGTTGGTTTAACTAAACTAATTCCTTTGATTGCACTATAACTTGCATTTAAGTCAAAGTCTAACATCCTATCCAACAACTTCATTCTTAACGGAATAGGTAAGTAATGGAAATTGATACCTAGAAAACCATCTTTATATTTCTCTATGGGTAATACTAATGGGAATGTATCATAGTAAGGAAGTGTCTTTTTGAATTTAGGCCCATACACAAACATGTTCAGTGAATTACCGAATGGAGTGGTATTCTGTTTACCATCCCTGATGAGGTCTAATCTGCCGGGCTGACCAAATTCCTTAATTTTATTCAGATACCAATCAGTAGAGTATGGTTTACCTTGTGCTGCGTCTTGAACGCCTTGTATATAATCGCTATTTGCCATACTGTTATTTATAACGAATACCCAAATCATCTTCAGTTAGTATTTTAAATTCCATACCATTATCCAAACACCAAGAGTTTGCATATTTCCACTTTGCTTCATTGACTCCCCATGTTTTAACCTCAGAGAACCAACTTTTAGTTTTTCTTGATGGTTTTGGATTGGGTGGACTACATTGTTTCTTTGGTTTAACTTCTATGATGTATTTCTTTATTTTACCATCATGTTGTTTAACTTTAATATAGAAATCTGGATAGTAACGATGTTTTTTTCCATCCCAAGGAGATAAATATGGTATAATGATCTCTTCACTACCCCATTCAATTATAGAAGGGCTGCTGTCACAATATACCATAAACTTTCGTTCCCATAAAGAACGATAGACGATCTTATGTGGATTGCCCCTATATTTTTGAGGATTGTTTGGTGTATATTTACCTTTGTATGCCATGATGTATAAATACCTTTAAGAATTACTATTTAGATAGGAAATAAAACATGGCAGGTAGAATTGCATTTAAGCCATCCAGTAAAAGAAGTAAAGTAGAGCCTGGTACTTCCCGTAATAGAATAAATGAAGAAATATCTTCATCAGGATTTGGTAAAACTAATAATAGAATTTCATCGCCAACATTATTGGCGTATCCAATGGATAATGCTTCTGTTATGCAGGGACACTATGTTATATTTCAAATCCACGGTATAACCGCCGGCCGATTGGAAAAAGTAGAAGATAAAACAGGATTTAAAAAGCGGAGTTTTGCACTAAAAGGTTCATCAAAAAGTGTTGATACGCAAATTGCATTGTATATGCCCCCATCAGTAAGTGTGAAATATTCCCCTAATTATGAAGATGTTGCTATTGGAAGTACTGCTGAGGCTGCATTTAATGCTATTGGTGACGTTAATGCATCAGAAGGGTTTTTTTCCACATTAGGTGCAAGCATGAAAGGTGCTGCCAATGTCGGTGCTGAAGGAGGAAAACAAATAGCAGGAGGCCTAGTTGGCGGTGTTCTGAATGCACTAGGGCCAGGAGCTAAAGAACTTGGGTTTCTAGCGGCAGGAAAAATTGTCACTGATAAAATGGAGATGATGTTTAAGGGTGTGAGTAGAAGACAATTTCAATTTGAGTTCACCTTTATTCCAAAATCCCACCAAGAATCTAAACAAGTCGATGCAATTATAAACGCTTTTAAGATTGCAATGCTTCCAAAATACACAGAATCATTTGGGATAGCTGCGGGAACTGTTCTAGGCGTTGCGAGTGGTAGTGGCGGGTCAGGAAGAACTTTAACAATTCCAACAACTATGGACATAAAATATTATTATCAAGACAATGATGGTCAACCCAAAGAAAACCTATACTTAAATAAAATCTCCACATGTTATTTAAGTAATCTAGATGTTAAATATGGTGGAGATAGATTTACTGCTTATGAACCTGTTGATGGTGATGGAAAAAATGGTGCGCCACCCCAAAATAGTTCAATATCTATGACTTTTGACGAAATTGAAATCATAACACAAGAAGCAGCTAGAGAAGGGTACTAATATGTATTTTGAAAAATTCCCCAAGATACAATATACAAATACTGAGGGTGGTAATACCCTCATAGTAACTAATATACTAAAAAGGATTGGTGCGAGAGCAGCAGTCAAATCTCAGTCTTCAATGTTTCTAAAATATAGTATAAGAGGTAGTGAATCTCCAGAGGCACTTGCATTTGATATGTATGGAGATTCACAACTTCATTGGATAATTTTGTTGATTAATGATATATATGACCGTTACCACCAGTGGCCTATGAACGTTAATCAGTTTCAATCATACCTTGCTGATAAATATAGTAACCCTAATGGTGTACACCATTATGAGATTTCTCAGTCTTCTGGTAACTCTGATATTACCATAAATATTGGTACAGATAACACAGATTATGCCTCTGCTACATTAGTAACTAATTTTGAGTATGAAGAAAAACAACAAGATAAACTAAGACAAATACGACTCTTGCAGGGTGATTATGTTAGTCAGTTTATAAAAGAATACGAAGCTTTACAATCAAATTAGAGGTACATAATGGAACTAGAACAGGCAGGACAATTTGAAATTGAAGAGGCCACATTATTTACTTCTACAGGTAATGTTATTCCTATTCAAAGTTCAATAGTTGAAGTAGCTATTTACGAAAGTATTTATTCTAATTCGGTTATGGGCGAACTTCAAATTATTAACACTATCGCTTTACAGAATGAAGGGCCATTCATTGGTCAAGAATACTTGTCGATGAAGATAAAAACTCCAACTGTGCAAGATGAAACATTTAAATTAAAATTTGATGAAAACGTTTTTCATATCACCAAGGTAAGTAGAAATTACGAAGGTGGTGCTGAGATTTTGACATTTGAGTTCTATTCATCAGAGTTAATTCATAATCAACGTACCCTTATATCAAGGACACTTAGGGGTACATATCATGAAATGGTTGAATCTTTATTAAGAAAAGATTTAAAATGTAAAAAACGTTTGTACATTGAACAGGCAAGTGATACCAAAGAATATATAGCAAATAATGTTCGCCCTTTTGATATCATTAAGAATTTTGCAAAACATGCAACAGCTCTTCATCATGGATTAAGTTCGTTTGTATTTTTTGAAAACCTAAGAGGTTATCATTTTAGATCACTCCAAAGTCTATACTCTGAAGGAAGTCGATTTAACTATTTTGAAGTAGCTACAAATACCACTGCTGGTGATCCATCAGAGCCTGGAACAAATAATGATAAGATAAATGCAAAAGTTACAAAAGATTTGGGTACTCTTCTTGGTGTAAAAATTTCATCCAATAATGATACAGTAACCACACAGGCCTCAGGGGGATTATCTTCTAGATTGATAACTCATGATATAGTTCAGAAGAAATTTAACGTCAATACATATAATTATCTTGATGATAAAAACTTACAGAAACATGGTATTGAAAAATATGCAACCAGAAATGCTCCTCAAGCTGGACGTATTAAGGACGCTCCCCTATACAGCAGTAGTGAAGTAGATGAGGATGGAAACAGAATTTCAGATTTTATACCTGTTCAATATCTAACTCCTGTTACAACTATTAAGAATAAAAGTGGTGTTTATAAAAATTCACAATATGAAGTTTATAATGGGAATAAGAAAGAAACAGAATATGTTTTTGATCCTGTCAAGTCAGAAAATACATTGCAGAAAAGACGTTCTTTATTTACAAATTTAGAGATGGGCCTAAATTTAGAACTATGGGTTAATGGACAAACAACCTTTGGAGCTGGAGATATGATATCTGTAGATATACAGAAAGAATCCAAACATTCAGATGACAGAAAAGATAAATTTTTAAGAAATGATTTTCTTGTTAAGTCAATCAAACATGTATTTAATAACGCAAATAAAAAACATCATATGTATCTAACAGTCGCAAAGGATAGTATTGATGAAGAATTAGAAGAAGTAGATCACATTGAACCTAAACCTGTCAAACAACAACCTTTATTTTCCGACGATCATTTTTATGGTGATATTACTGGATATGATGAGGACGGAAAGAGCGCTGAGTCAGCAACTTCAAATATTAAATCAGATTTTCCATTAAGGTCATTCGCATCAAGAAGATAAATTAACAACAACCATTATAATTAGAAAGGAGATATTAACTCATTCATCATGCCAAAGAAACCCTCTAACCAATATCATCAAGAAAAGGAAGAGAAAATGTCTAAAGCAAGAAACCGAATTAAAAAAATGCAATCCTTTCAAACACAAGAAAGAAGAATTGAACCAATTTCGGAAGATCATAAATACATGATAGCACTGATGGGGCAACAAGAGTTAATAGGGAATAAAAATGAAGACATATCAAGACCTCCAAGAAGGGTTGAACGATCCCAACATATTTAAAGCAATATTCCTAGCCGGTGGACCCGGCAGCGGTAAGTCTTACGTTGTCGGGCAAACCACGGGTGGAACGGGTTTAGTCACTATTAATTCAGATGATGCATTTGAGGTCATGCTTAAGAAAGCTGGTCTGGATGCGAAGATGCCTAAATCTGAAGAAGAACCAAGAGATGCGATACGGAATCGTGCTAAAAAAGTTACGGCTGAACGTAAAGGTAATGCTATTGAAGGTCGCCTTGGTTTAATCATTGATGGTACTGGTAGAGAGTATGATAAGATTGTTAAACAGTCTGTTCAGTTGCAACAATTGGGTTACGATACTCATATGATTTTTGTCAATACCTCTCTTGATACTGCTCTATTGAGAAACTCAAAGCGTGACAGAACCGTACCAGAGCCTATTGCAATCAAATCGTGGAAAGATGTTCAATCCAATATTGGTAAATTCAGTCAGCATTTCCGTCAAAGCTTTATTGTTGTAGATAATAACGATTCAAAAGAAGATGTGATGACACCTGTATTCAAACAGATTAAGAGTCTATTGAAAAAGAAGGTAAATAGTTCAAGAGCAAGTGCATGGATTGAAATGGAAATGAAACGCCGAGGTATTACAAAAAAACCTAAAGGTTTCTAAAAGTTACATTTTTATCACACTTTCTAAAAAAATAAATAACATGTCGATTCTTTGTTGACAAAGCCCTTTTTGTATGTTATACTCTATATATGATGAGAGTTAACAGAGAGGAAGGTGTGATTATGAACAATGAATTTAACTTTATTCATCCTGATATGTCAGAAAAGGATATGAAATCCTTTGGATTTTGGGATGATAAAGATAGTGCATTGCATATCGAAGAAAATTGGATTATGGCTCACATAATGCATCTTGCTGGTGTGTTTCCTAGTGTGGGAATCGCCCGTAAAAATGGGTGGAATAAACCTATTCCAGAGGGTTTTTCAGAGTTTACCATTGGTAAAATGAAGAAAAAAGTTTGGATTCTTAATGAAATCAATGACTTATGAGCTACGATTTTTGTTGACAAACTCAGTTTTATGATGTATACTTAGGTATAAACTGAGAAAAGAGAGATTGTGATGGTTTGTAAAGTTGATATGAATAAAGGAATTAGTCTTGGTTATGGCGACATGGAAGGTGATCTTCTAGGACGCCGCCTAGGTTATTACATATACAACGAACAAGAAGAGAACACATATCGTGAGATATGGGTTTATGATCGTTCTGTATCAAAAAGGGTTCGTACTACTCATGATGGTATGGTTACACATTATCGCATTGTTGCTCACATAGGGTTGAGTAAGGAACGTGGTTCTTGGCACGTTGATATGTTACAGGTCGATAGCCGTTACAAAGGTAAGAACCTTGCTGTTAAACTATACACATTTCTTCTTAAAGATGAAGGTATCACGCTTCGTGCTGGTTCTTCACAGTCTGCTGGTGGACGGTATGTTTGGAACAAACTATCTCGCCATAAAGATATAACCGTCTATGCAAAGAAATCTCCTTACTCTAAAGTGATTGATTTTCCCAGAGCTGGAAAACGTGAATTGACTGCGAATCGGTTTGACTTATATGGCTCAAATGCAGAGATACTTGCAATTGCTGCTTAATTATTTTAACTTTTCCTTTAATATTAATGACTTATAAGGCACGATTTTTGTTGCCAAAACCTATTCTATGTGTTACTATTAGATATAATCAGAGAGAGAGAGAAAACATGAAAATTGAAATAGGTACGAAACTTGAAGGTAACTGGGGTGCAATGATCCCTGTTTCTTACGGTACAGTTATAGGTGTCATCACATCAGTATACGGTGTTATGATCCCCCCAACAGCAGCTGTAGAATGGGATGACCTTCCTATGGAGAATATAGCGTTCTCAAGGATTGGAGCTGCTGGTTCAGAGGGAATAGGAATTTCCATTAGTGAAGATTATTAGAGAGGGAGTTTAATATGACCACCACCGCTGAAAAGAAAAAAGAATATTACTACGCTAATCAGGAAAAATGTTTGGGCTGGGCAAAAGGTTATCGTGATAGGAATAAGAAAAAGGTTCGAGCGTCAGCGCTAGCTTGGAGAAAAAATAACCCCGAAAAGGTTCGTGAGTATAATGTCAAATATAGTGCTGCAAACCGCATTAAAAATGATGAAAAGCGCATTGAAAATCAATATAACGAGTGGAACGATACTCTCCGTGAATTAGGTTATGGTGATTTAGTTTAAATTAACTGTTGCCAAACCCTATTTTGTGTGTTATACTATGTATACAATGAGAGTTAACAAAGAGAAAGAAATGATTATGAATAACGAAATGACTGCCCTAATTGAGAACATCAAAACAGACTACTTTAACTGGACTACAGGTTGTGCTGCGGCCAAAGGTCGGGGCATCCTTAGTGATATCAATAAAGATATGATTGCAGACTTTAATGAGAACATTAGCTACAAGGCGGGTTCTAAGTACATCAAGGTCTACAATCGCAAAGGTTCTGTTTGGGGTTTTGTTGTCAACACTGACAACGACAAAAAGTTCAAGAAGGGTGATCTTCTGAAAGCCGCTGGTTATTCTGCTCCTGCTCGTAACTTTGCAAGGGGTAATATCCTTGAAGGTGGTTACACAAGTCGTTGGACGGGAGCTTAATCATGAAGACGTTTCTGTTCGTTGCATTCCTAGTTATGTGTCTGGCATTTGTAGGGGTAATAGAAGACCCCTGTGCCACCGAAGGATTAATGGTAGGTTGTGCAAATTAACTATTGCCAAAACCTATTCCGTATGTTATACTATGTATATAATGAGAAACAAGGAAATTATTATGAATAAAGATTTTGAAATGTTTACAAAAAACGGTAATGCAGCGGTTGAGAAAATCGTTGAGAGTGCCATTTTAGGTAAGTGCGATTGGGCATGGGTTGAGAATAAGTTGACAGAATTGTCTGCTGTTCCTTTGTTTGATGAAGCTACAGATACAGCTGTTAGAGAATCAGTATATGAAACTTTGATGTCCATTTACACTGAGAATGATATTTGGGCGTCTACAATTGGAGAAAATGTGTGATGGATATGTTTGTAACTTTGGTGGAAGAGCTATGTAGTTCTTTAATGACTATAGCTATTGTCGGTTTGCCGATATTTCTTGTGTTTTTAATGTTTGCGTATTACGGGTAATTAAGGAAAAAAATGAGTAAAAAAACTGAAGCGTTAATGACCACTCTACTTGGTAAAGATAAAGAAATGGTGACTGTGGTTCATTCTGCTTTTGAAGAAAAGGCACGAACTGTTGCGATGGTTGAAGTTGATAAGTCTGCGAGTATAGAAAAGAAATGTGAGATTGCATACGTCAAGACCAACACAATCAATATGCCTTGGTGGCGTAACGAAGGTGTGACTGTTATGTTCCCTGAGAAGGGTTGCCGTTCTACGAGTGTAGGAGATATGGTACTAATTGGTACTGAGAAATATAAATGTGATAATTTTGGATGGAGTT
>Ga0209384_1001106_pt1 | contig 14809 bp, 12 predicted proteins | sample CoawatmetaG05DNA_FD_187511 | JGI IMG/M metagenome (GOLD analysis project Ga0209384, IMG submission 187511) | Marine microbial communities from the West Antarctic Peninsula - Coastal water metaG058-DNA (SPAdes) (version 2) | ecosystem: Environmental > Aquatic > Marine > Coastal ... | reverse complement strand
ATAAAAAGTTTAGGTGTAATAAACCAATCAGAATGGGCTAGATAGAAGGCTCCTGTCATGATTACAAGCACTGCTCCACCGCCTAATCGCGTTACCAAATGCCCGGCTGCTCCAAGCAATCCACCCAGAATAACTGCTGCTCCTGCTGTAACCTCTCCAATAGCAACAAGGCTTGCTACTAAATCTGGCGCTGGCATACCTCCACTTTCAAACATTTTTACCATTCTTTCTGGCGGTAATGGAAATTTACCATAGCCATGGAGTATAAATGAGGTTCCTAGCACTAGCCTTAAAATCCAGGGAGCAAAGCCCTGAAAGGGTTTCGCAATAGTATCTAAGTAATTTGAAATATTCATATGATCTCCAATCTATATATATTTATTGTATCTGAAGTTTTGATCAGAATAATGGAAATACATTTTTTAATATATTAGCTCAAAAACTAGGGCCGTCTAATCATCTCTATCATTTTAGAAACTTCCTGAGGGGGATTGGGATAAAATCTTGAGATAAAGATTGCAACTATAAAATTAATCAGCATTCCAATAAATCCTATGCCCTCAGGTGAAATGCCACCGACCCAATAGGTTGCATTATCAGATACTGGATTAATAAATTTAAAATAAATGATGTAACTTGAGGTGAAGATCAAGCCAGATATCATTCCAGCAATAGCGCCCTCTTTGTTCATGGATTTAGAAAAGATACCAAGAAGCAACGCTGGAAAAATTGTTGCTGCAGCCAATCCAAATGCAAACGCTACAACCTGAGCAACAAAACCTGGAGGGTATATTCCAAAAAGCCCTGCAATTATAATGGCAACTGCGGCTGCGCATCTTGCATAAAATAACTCCTGCTTTTCTGAAATATTAGGTTTAAAGGTTTTCTTTAATAGGTCATGAGAAATTGATGAAGAAATAACGAGCAATAGACCTGCAGCCGTCGACAATGCGGCAGCCAATCCCCCAGCAGCAACCAATGCAATTACCCATCCAGGCAACTTTGCAATCTCAGGGTTAGCCAAAACCATAATATCTTTATCAATATAGATTTCATTTTTATTAGAGTTATCTGCAGGATTACTCGTCAACCTTTGGCCAGAATCACCTGCCTTATCGATAAACTGAGGTCGCTTATCTTCAAATGCATTGCCCGCAGAATAATGAATAACGCCATCAGCATTTTTATCGTTCCAAGCAATCAGACCAATGCTCTCCCAATTTTTAAACCAAGCAGGTGCATTAGAATATTGTTGATCTTGAATTGAGTCTATAAAGTTCATTCGTGCAAATGCACCCACGGCAGGAGCAGTGGTGTAAAGCAAAGCAATAAATACAAGAGCATATCCAGCAGATTTTCTTGCATCGCGTACCGAAGGCACGGTAAAAAATCTAACGATGACATGAGGCAGTCCGGCTGTTCCAAACATTAATGCTGCCGTTATACAAAAGACGTCTATCGTACTTTTTGAATTTTCTGTGTAGGCTAAAAAACCTAGCTCTGTGGTTACTTTGTCTAGTTTATCTAGCAAATATGTTGAGCTGTCTACAAGGGTATCTCCAAAGCCAAGCTGAGGAATGGGGTTGCCGGTCATTAAAATAGAGATGAAGATTGCAGGAACAAGGTATGCAAAAATTAGAACGCAATATTGGGCAACTTGAGTATAGGTAATCCCTTTCATGCCTCCCAAGACAGCATAAAAGAAAACTATTCCCATGCCGATTATTACTCCAGAATTAATGTCTACTTCTAAAAATCTTGAAAATACGATTCCAACTCCTCGCATTTGCCCAGCAACATAAGTAAACGAGACAAAAATTAAACAAACCACTGCAACTAATCTGGCAGCTTTTGAGTAGTAACGAGTTCCAATAAAATCAGGAACTGTGAATTGACCAAACTTTCTTAAATAGGGTGCAAGCAACAATGCCAATAAAACATATCCGCCAGTCCAACCCATAAGGTATACCGAGCCGTCCTTTCCCATGAAAGCTATCAAACCAGCCATTGATATAAAAGAAGCGGCAGACATCCAGTCTGCGGCTGTCGCCATCCCATTAGCTATAGGGTGAACTCCTTTTCCAGCAACATAAAAGTCACTCGTGGATTTCGCTCTAGACCATATTGCTATAGCTATATATAAGGCAAAAGATAGTCCAACAAAAATATAGGTTAATTCTTGGGTGCTCATTGCTCTTCTGAGTCTGCAGACATTTCTTTGTGATACTTTTTATCTAATCTATTCATCAAAAATACATAGACAAAAATTAATAAAACAAAAATATAGATGCTGCCTTGTTGAGCAAACCAAAATCCGAGTTTAAAACCACCGATTCTTATCTCATCAAGGGCATCTGACCAAAGTATTCCAAAACCGAAGGAAGCGACAAACCAAATGGCCAGCAAGGCAACTAGAATTCTTATGTTTGATTTCCAGTAAGACTGGCTGGGGTTATTTTTCAAAATAAATCTTTTAGAATTTAATTAAAGGATTGAAGGTAATTCTATCTGGAATTTGATCGGCGCCTGGGACCCCTCTGGCAACCAAGAATGGTTTCAAAGTTTCTATTGCTTTGGGCTCGTCGAAATGGCCAATGCCAGGATGTAAATGATGTACAAAATGCAATTGCATGGAATGATTGATATACCTAGGCATCCAATGACTCCAAAAGCGAGTGTTGTTGTATCTGCCAATGCTTGTACCTTGATGTGGGTACCAAGAAAAGAACAGCTGGGTATAAGCGGTCCCAATTTTTGCAGGTAACCAACAAATCAATAATGTTGGTAAAGGGAAAAAGTACACAAGTATTAATAATGCCGCGCGATAAAATAATTGTAATGGAAGTCCTTTATTAAATGCATTTATGAAAGCAGGATCGTCCGCATAAACCTCTAGATATCTTGTATAGTCCGTAGTGGTTCCGTCAAAGGATTTTCTGATTACTTCAAACGCTGATTTACGTTCTTTAATCTCAAAATCAACATCCTTGTCAGGGTCGTTTGTATAGGCGTGGTGTTTCATATGCGTAACACGCAAAATTTCATAAGGAATTATCAAAGTGATTAGAGTAGTATGGCCAACCAATTGATCAATCCATTTTCTTTTAGGGTTACCTCTAGAATAATTTCCATGTTGAGCTTCATGAGAAGGCAAATAAGCAAAACAAGCACACAGAGATGCAATAAAGAATCCAGCCCATAAGGGAATCAATTCATAAATAACTAAAGGCCATAAAGAAAGCCAAACAGTTGCTTGACCCAAACCAAGAAGTATCATTTCCCATTGGAATCTTTGTGAGAAATTTTTTGCTATTGCTTTTTCTTTTGCAAATGAGAATTCAGCAGAAATGTCTTGATCAACATTCATATCCACTTGCCTCTATAAATTGCTACGAAGCCAACTGTTGCCCCAGCAGCAAAAGACCAAAGACTTATATGAGGTATTGATGCTAAGTATATTGAATGCTTCGAAAGTTCATTAAAAACACTTCCTATAAAGATTAGCCCAAACCAAGCTTTTCCCCAGTATTGAATATGTGATATCACAAAACTCCCCAATTTTTGAATCATCTAGATAGTATAAAAAATTAATTTCTACCTATCCACATTTATTAGCTCAATATCAAATATTAAAGTTGAGTTTGGTGGGATAGTTGGTCTGCCTTCCTCTCCATATGCGAGACTTGGATGAATGAAAACACGCCACAAATCTCCAGCTCTCATTTTAGAAATAACTTTTTGACATCCTGGTATTAATTGAGATAACTGAATAGTTAGGGGGTCTCCCATCTCAACTGAGCTCCAAAAAACTGTTCCATCCATCAAGGTTCCATGAAAATGAGCAGTAATAGTTTCAGAAAGAGTGGGTGGAATTTCGCTAGAATCTGCAGACTTAATGATGGAGTATTGTAATCCCTCTTCCAAGATGAGAATTTTATCTTTGGTGGAATTATTCAATAGGAATTTCTCACTTTGCTGAAGATTTATTTGAGAATCTGACGATTGAGAACAAGAAGAAATAAAAAAAAGTAGTGCCATGCATAGGGATATTTTGTTCATTTTTTTATACACCGAAATATTAACTCATAAGTCTTGTTTTCAATCTAATCTAACATTTATGCAACCCTTTTACAGCTATGAATAAAAATCTTCTGTTACTGATCGCTGAATATTTCTGTGTGACTAATTATTTGCATAGTCTGGTGTTCATAAGAAAATAGGATAGCTAAAACTTATAATGTGGGATAATAAAATTAAATAATTTATTTGCAATATATGAAATCTCTTATATGGACATTTTCCCTCCTAATGGTTGGGGTTATCATTGGCTTCAACCTTGCAACCTCTCAAAAGGTGGCATTTGTAAAATCTTCCATAGAAGATTCACTTTCTAGGCTCGCGCTAAATCCTTCTCTAAATAATATTGCGCAAAAATGTGAAATACCTTTTGAAAATAATATGTTAGAAGAGCCGAAAAAAATTTTAGTTATAGGTCATGCCTATGGATCTAGCCAAAATATGGAAGGTGATATTTCGCCATCTATTACAGATTTCTTAGCTAGCTCTAATGATCGGTTTGAAGAAATTATTTTTACTGGGGATGTCTTTCATACACCTTCTATCCAAAAGTGGAAAAGGCTCAAAATTCATATGCAGGAACTAGGACTAAAATTTTCTATTGCCCCTGGTAATCATGATGTTGGGAATATTGTAGACAATGGATTGAGAGAAATATTCTTTCAAGAATTCTCAAAGTCCTTTCCCATAATTGAGGAAAGAGAGAGCAAGATAATGATTTTTCTTGACTCCACGATGAACCCTGGAAAAATTGATACAGACGTTATTAAGTTTTTAGAACAAAGCTCGCCCTCGAGCAAAACTGTATTTATCTTTGCTCATCATTTACTTAGGCCTCAGCCTCAACTAATAGCTAATGGCCTAACTGGACATAGTTTGGATATCAACAATATTGATGTGCTAACTAAAGCTGGTAACAAATTTAAGAATATATTCGTTATTAGTGGTGATGCAGGCATTGTCAAGCAAGATGTGGATTGCTTAAGATATAAAAATATTTTTTTTATCTCCTCAGGTATTGGTGGGACTCAAGATGATCAGTTATTAATATTGGATGGAACTGATCTTACGAAAAGATTAGTAAATTAGGCGCTAAAATAATACTAGAGTCACCTCATGATATTACTGCATCAGTTCATGGAAACGATCTGCGCTTGCCAAGGCTTTTCCAAATTCTTTTGCGCCATATATTGAAAGGTGGCCTTCATCCACCATTCTTGGAACAGAATCTACGAAAAAACAATTGCCTTTGGATTGAGAGCAGAGAAATTCTGCTGAATCAAGAATAACAATATTATCCGGAAGGTTGATAGATTTTAATAGCTGATAAAATAATTTATTCTTTTCATACGAAAGCCTTGAAATAACATCGCCAAACTTAAGGAATTCTCTATGTAATTCAATAGATTCTGGAATTGGAGAAAGAATATAAACCAGACTATGTTTTTGACTCCAATAATTAAAAATATTCTGGAGATTCATTGAGGTGAGCTCAGAATGATCAAAATTATTTGCCAACATTACTGTATCAATTCCTTTAATTTTTAAGGCGTTATCAAATGAAGCTAGGACGTCCTTGCAATAAAGAGGCTGCGTTCCATCCTCATCCAGGAGCTTGCAATTTGCTCCGCCAATTTGAATGAAATCAAATCCATTCATTCTAAGTGACATTGCTACATCTGAACTGTGCGAATCGCCATATATTCCAAGATTGAGACTAATCAAATCTTTTTCGTCATCGTGATAGCAGTTCCAGTTTTTAATAAATTCATCAGCTGAGGTAAATCTTCCTGAGCCGTTATAGTGACAAATACCAGATTGAATATTTTGTTTCCGGCCTTCTTGCAAAGATTCTAATTGCACCGACCTATTATAAATATCCTGATTAACAAAAAGCGTTGTTTTAAAATAGATTAATGCCCCCATCACTAGCAATAATATGCTCATAAATGCTGAGCCTAAAAATATGTTTTTAGTTTTAATGCGATTCTTATCTCTAAATATTTTTTCAATGTATTTCCAGCTAATAAATGCAAATATGAAAGATAGGGCTATTAAAGCGAAGTATTCAGATGCATTTAAATCATCAGGGCTCATTATTCTTGCAAAAGCAAAGAGAGGCTGATGCCAAAGATATAAGCTATAACTAATTAAGCCTATTCCAACAATAAACTTTAGACTTAGCAATCTACCTAAAAATGTTCTAGGTGAAGCAAAAAGAATTATCAAGACAGTTCCAATGGTTGGCAGTAGAGTCCAAATTCCAGGGAATGGAGTTAAACTATCAAATGTTAAGATAGAATATCCAATCAGCAGCATCCCTAGCAAGCTACCCATCTCAGCTATCCAAATAGGGACAAAAGCAAAATTATAATTTTGTTTAAGAAGATAAAAAGCAGTAAAAACTCCCATCAATAACTCCCAGCCTCTTGTAGGCAAGAGGTAGAAATTAGCAACAGGAGCCTGGAAAGATGCCCATTGCGAAAGCATTAAGCTAAAAAAAGCTAGTATTGATAAAATACTCAAAATCCACTTAAAGCCTAGATTCCAAGTGAGCATTAAGAATAATGGGAAAATTATATAATATTGCTCTTCAACAGCGAGACTCCAGGTATGAAGCAATGGCTTGAGCTCATTTGGGCCTGCAAAATATCCTGCGTCCTGCCAAAATAAAATATTTGATCCAAACAGAGAAGTCGCGCCTAGGCTCAATGCAAAATCTTTCAGTTCACCTGGAGTCATTAAAGAAAATGCAAGGGGAATGCAAAAAATCATTATAAGGAAAAGAGCTGGAAGAATCCGTCGCGCTCTTCTTTCGTAGAAGTTCACAAGCTGAAAATTGCCTTCTAGCTTTTCTTTTAAAATAATAGAAGTGATTAAATATCCACTAATCACAAAAAAAATATCAACTCCGACAAACCCACCTGAAAAAGTTTGAAAGCCTGCATGAAATAATAATACTGGAAGCACTGCAATTGATCGCAAGCCATCTATTTCAGGTCTATATTGCATATTATCAGTAGAATTTTTTTATATGTATTGAGCTAATCCTAGAGATGCAAGTCCCGCTAGGTACTTTGAATGTCTTTTTGGTCGCAAGTGAAGAGAGCCGATTAGTTCAGAAACCTTATCTTTCTCGGTAGGATTAAATTTTAATTCAACAATTTTCATTGGGTATGGGCGAGATATATTTTCTAATAAAGATTCGTGTAGAGACGGCAAAGAGAAATTAATATCATGATCAATAGTAAGCCTTATGCCCTGATGATCTTCAAAATATGATCTTAAATATTTAACCTGCAGGGTGGGAAACAAAAAATTATCAAGTATATATTCTTTTTCTTGAAGGGTATGAGTACAAATTTGAAGAATTTCAGAAGGCATAAGTGTGTGTATTCTCCCATTAAGATCTTTGATATCAAATACTGTTTTGAAACCCACTCTGTCATTTCGACCTTTGATTTCAAATACAGGCTGAAAGTCTTCTACAGATTCGCCATACCATCGTAATCTATATTTTTTTCTATTAGAAATTCCAGAAAGATTATCTTTAACAGAAGAAAAATCCGCATCATCAAAATAAAGATTGTTAATAATTCTTGGAGAATATCTTTTGATCATTGAAGTCTCTGCATTCATCCAAGCTGATATTTCTGAAAGCTGAATATCATTTAAAACAAATTTTATTTCATAGCGATATTTTGAGTTCATTGGATTAATACTGGGTTATCGTCTGATTGAGAATATAACAGGTCTACATCAAATTGTGATTCTGCAATATTCTTTCCATCAACAGTCATTGATGATCCAGTCTGCCTTAAATAGCGAGCGCCATCATCAACAATACAATTCATCAATTCTATCGAGGGTTTTTGTAAATAAAAATCTTTTTTTACATAAGACATGACGCCAAATAAATCGTAGTTCTCAATAGTGCTGTCTTTAACGGTTACTTTTGAGCCGTCTTTGGAGGTAATACCTATAGCAGTATTCCTGAGCCTACTTTCCTCAATAAATAGATTGCTTTGCTCGCCTGCAGAAATAGACTTGTCGCCTATATTGTTTGTTTCTACTTGTGAAATTGTGACCCTAGAGCCGGAGAAATCTAAAGCATCGCCACTGATATTTTCAAAAGCAGAGGAGACAATTAAACCTTCAGAAAAATCTGAATCAACAGCATCTGATGCAGCATGGGTAATAGTAATATTTTCGAGGATAAACTCTGATTTCACTACATTCAGAGCATCTTCTGCAAAAATATTAGCAATTATAGAATTCTTGAATGTTAAATCTGAATTATAAAAATTAACGCCCCCAGTCAGATTCAATAAGCCATCAGTCAAAGCGTTTAAGTTTTCTATTTGCACATTTTCCAGTAATGACCTCTTAAAAGCATTTATTACATACAAGCCTTTCCACGATTGATTAATGGAACTAAGTTTTATTGGAAGATCTTGGGTGCCAACCGCAGTCAATGACCCTTTTATTATCATATATGCATTTTCTTCAAAATTTAGTGTTGTCCCTGGGGGAATATTTACATTACCATCTAAAATAATAGGCTCTTCAATAGACCAAGTACCTGAATTAAAAAAATATTCACCATTTTTAATAGTACAAATACTTTGACACAAATAGTTATCTGCAGTTAACGGATTAAAAGTGCCCTCTGAAATTATTGAAGATTTAATGTCTGTAGTTCTAAGGTTAGATTGATACTCTGTTAGCAAAGAAATTTTATTGTCCCTAATTCCATTGAGATTTAAATTAATTCTAACGGGCAATGGATCTGATAAATATCCCTTGAGACTAATAGGAGTGAATGGTATCTCCTCTCCGTTAGAGAAGACTTTCAATATCTTAGTATCATCTGGGAGAAGATTATAGACCTCTAAGTAACCATCAGAAAAATGTCTAGGATACACATGATCAATAAAATTTTTAGCTTGTTCTTGGTTTGGAGGCGGGACTGAAAAAACCTTATTCTCTTGAGAAGATAATATTGATCTACTAGCAAAATTTTGTACATTAAAAAATAAATCAAGATTTTTACTTAAGTAGATAATATTTGATTTCAAAAAATCTATGTCATGAGTTTTATCTACGGGAAATAATGCTTCAGATTCTGCAGAATATTTATCTATCGCATTAAATCTTTCTGCAATATGATCAAAATTACTCCTCACTTCCTGCTGAAATTCTTCTTTCTGCAAGAGCAATTCAAAAATTAATGGTAGTTTATAGTGATTGAGTGCTTCAACAGCATTATCTTGAATGTCCACAGGCCAAGTTTGGTCAGTAACTATTGGATCAAGCTTTAATGTGTATGGGTTAAAATAGAACCTCAAATTATAGTTAAGCAATGTATGCCAGTTTCCCCATATGGAAGCTAGTAAAAAAACCTCAGCCATTTTTTTTGTATCTAGGATTTCTGATCGATCAAAGACTGATTGCTCCTGAATATAGCTAAAATATTTTCTAAATTGGGGGTCTTCTAAGTACTTCTTATCATCATATAAATGAATATGAAAATATGATTCTAGTGATCTATACCAAGGATAAGGATCATCTTCTGTGAGTTTCATATATTTCCAAATATCATCATCAAACATATTTGGGTAACGAATCACAATGGATTGTTTAGATGCTTTCTTTTCAAGAAACTCTTTTGTAAGGCTTTCCTCTAGATTCATTACACCCCAATTTTCGCCATTCACATAAATATTGCCATAGCCTTTTGCTGGACCTAAATGCTTTGAATCAGATACTAAGCGTTGAAAAATATAATCAAAAGGAAAATACCGAGCCAACGGCTTTTGTATAGAAAATTTACTAAAACCAAGAATTGTTTTGCCTTCTGAAAGAGAGACCGTAAGGCTAAATCTTTTAGAACCTATCCTATGAGCTATGCCGTAACCTTTTAATTTAATCTTTGCCTTATATACCTGATCCTGAAATCTTATTTCTGCTTTAACATAACTTGGATCAGTGAGATTGCCTGAAGTTGCATTTAATTCTTTAGTATTAAGAATTTGTTGCCATTCAAGATGTTTTACGTCAAAGTCAATGCGCGGAATCTCAGATCCAAAAATTTTATACTTTATGATGGCGGGAAAAGAGCCTGCCAATTTCATAATAGTATTTGACTGTCTATCTTTAAAGGGCTCTCTCAAGTTCTCATGATGAGATAATCCAATGTCTAGCGATAAGATTTCAGTAAAGACATACATAAATCTATATAGCTTTTTACTTATTTCATCTTGTTGACGCGCATCATAAGAAGTTAGAAAAGATAGAAACAGAAGCAACAAAATTGTTGAGAAGATTTTTAAGTCTCTTTTTTTATTTGAAGAAATCAATTTCTATCAATCAATATGAAGGGTTCTACCAGTTTGTTTTGGATTCAAAAAAGCTGATGCGTACTTCGGGATCAATCTTTTGGAGCTCAGAATGCACTGAATCAATAAAATTTTCTGAGTCTGGTGAAACTAGTAATACTGCAGAAGAGTCTGAGCTGGAAGTATCATATCTAATAATTTTTACACTGGTTGAGATGCTCGCAAGCTTGGTTAACATTTCTTGAAAATCAATCTTATTATCTTTCCAATTTACAACTAAATTGAATTCATTGGTTGCAAATAATTTCCTATTTGACAGCCAGATGTAGATTAAAGCAATAATAATAGACATTAATACTGAAGTAATTAAAACTTGTCCTGCTGCATATCCAAGTCCAATTGCGATGGCAAGAAATAGATAGACAAGCTCCTCAGGTTCTTTGATGGGAGTTCTAAAGCGGACAATAGAAAGTGCCCCAACCAAGCCTAGGGACAAAGCTAGTGAAGATTTAACAATTACTATTACTAAGAAAACTGTAACGGACAAAATTGGAATAATAGACCCAATATGGCTTTTACCAGTTAATGAAAATGACCTTCTTAAATAGACTTCGCGCAAAACAAAAGACATGGCAATACAGAGAAAGAAATTAAATAAAGTTGGTAGAAGTTCTACTTGGGTTGCAGTGCCCGAAGATAGTAACTCAAGGAGGGAATTATTTTCAGAATCGTTCATAAGATAGATATAAAATTATTGATTAATGCTTAAAAGCTGATTGTACTAGATTATTTGAACTAACAAAATTATTTAATAGCACCTCCATATCAATTGTCTAGGGAAAGTATGCTGACAGATATTTCCCAGACCTCGTCAAGAAGATCACTAAATAATATCCATTGTTTAACTAATTGATAGTCAAAAAGATTTTTGCTGCCGCAATATCCGATTAAAAGCTCACGAAGATTTTTTTCATCAAGGTTTTGAGCTTTCACAATTGATGCTATATCAAAACATGGATGATTGATTCCGGCATATTCCCAATCTAAAAAAAGAAACTGATTGCTCCAAAGAAGATTTTTTTTATTCAAATCATTGTGCGATAAGACATAATTTATCCCATCCTTGGATAGGTCATCGTATAGAGATAGTGTTTTGTTTGCTAAAGCTTCGTGCGGAGAATTTTCTAGTAAAATTTGATACAAACAAATTGATTCAGAGAATATATCCAAAGAATTTTTAAAGATCGTAGATTCATGAATTTTACTTAATGAATTCCCAAGTGCCCTAAGATTGCTGCTCTGGTTATTAGTACTTAGTGAGAATTCCTTGCCCTCAAAATATTCCCAAATTAAGATTCCTTTTTTAGCATCATGAAAAAGAATTTTTGGTGCCAACCTTAGATGTTCAATGTGTTTTAGCAGCATAAATTCATGCTCTCTATTAATTGCAAGCCGAGAGGCGCATGGGCGGTCAAGACGAATAACTGCTTTAGTGCTATTGAAGGTGCACAAAAAAACTTGAGAGATGGGGCTTGATGAAAGATTGTTATTGAGGATGACCTCACCAGGAATAGATGTAAGTCTTTCAGCCTGTGATTGAATTGCTTTCATTGTGAGCTTTTTTCCAAGATCGATAACCGAATAATATAATTACTATATAGATCATAAACAATGCTGCGGTCAGCCATAGATCTCTTGCGATAAATAAAAAAATTGAAGTTGCGTCAATAACAAACCAATAGATCCAGTTTTCTAATAGTTTCTTTGCGACCATGTAGGTTGCAACCACTGCGCCCCAAGTAACCAACGCATCAAGAAAAGGCAAAGCAGCATCTGTGTATTTTTCCAATAAGACGCCAGACAAAAGAGAGAGGACTAATATAATTAATATGGCAGTTATGTGCTGATATTTACTCCAAGTATTAACAACGAAAATAGTGTAGTTTGTATCGCCCGCTCTCCACTGTGACCAGCCATAAAATCCCATAGCTACATAAAAAACTTGTAAGTAGGCCTCCATGTATAGCCCGGCTGATTGCATAATAAAAAAATATAAAACGGAGCTCATGATGCCGACCACCCAGCACAAGATATTCTGCTTAACAGCCAATACCAGATACAAAATTGCAAGAATCACGGCTGTGATTTCTATCCAGTTTTGAGTAATGAAGCTAGAAATCATATCGAATAGAGACTCCTATGTGCCGTGGGTCGCCATGTCTCTCGTACAATGTGTCTATAAAATTTGGGGCTTCATTGCCGAAGTAAAATCCTCGCACAGCATAGTACTCATCAAAAATATTTCTTGCCCATAATTCATAATTCCACTTATTTTTTAGGTACCCTAGGTTTAAATTAGTTAACGCGTATGACTTAGATTTATTGTTATGAGAGTCGCTGTAATAAAAACTGCTGTTGCCCGTGAAATCAACTGCTAGGTATGTGTTTGTGGTCGGGGTCCAGTTGAATCCAAGTGCATAACTTCTCTTAGGAGCATGGGCTTGAGCACGACCCTCAAGGTCTTTTCTAGATTGCCAGTTCTTAATTTCGGTTTTTAATATTCCTAGATTAAAAAATATTTGCAAGGATTCAGTGATGTCCATATCCATATTTATTTCTAGACCTTGATTCACTCCCTCGGCTGCATTTTGAGTGAGAAAAGAAAAGGTGTTCGGATCGCTGGGATCCGTTTGAGTAGATATGAGAACCTGCTGATCTTCTCGATCGGAATGAAAAAGCACCCCATTAAAATTTATTTTAGAGTCCATGAGTTTGGTATTTATCCCAACTTCATAATTGGTTAAAAATTCTGGATCGTACGCAAGATTTTTATTTGTTGAATTGGCATCAAGCCCAAGCCCAAGATTGAATCCGCCTTGCTTGTACCCCTTTGCTAAGCTTGCATATACGTTTGCGCCGCTCACCATACTTTTAATCAAAGAAACTTTTCCTCCGGACATTTTGTCAGTTGGGTTAAATGCTTCTTTTGCAGAGTCTGAGTAATTGGCTTCCCAATCTTCCCAGCGCAATCCTAGAGAAAATTTTAATGAGCTCGACAGAAAGTAATCTAGGTTTCCAAACACGGAGAAGTTTGATGACTTGTAACGGCTGGAAGAGGAAGAGGCACTCGCATAGGGTCCATATGGGTCAAAGGGGTCTCCATATAATCCATCGTCTTTTTTTAGGTTTGTTTCTTTAAGTTCTAAATAATTAGCCCCAACAACCCATTCAAGAAATTTGTCTTGAAGGAAGTCTGCTGAATCAGATACTGCACGAAATTCTTGGTTAAATGACTTTCTGTCTCTGAGAGTTTCAGAGAAATAGTCATAGACATAGGGAGCATGTGAATCGGTATTGCCCCAGTCCGCATCGTAACTAAATACCACGTCGGTATCTGTAGAGCTAGTAAAACTTTGCAGTTCAAAGCCATCAAACGAATGAAAGACTTTCATGCCGTATGAGTTAGTTTTCTGAGAATCCATGCCAGGTCTATCTGATAGAGTATTTAAACTTCCGTCTATCGTCCAAATATCAGCTGGATCATCCAAGTCAATCTGAGAAATTAAAAATTTAACCTTCGTGTTGTCTGTTAATTGCCAGTTTACTTTTAAGCGACTGGTGCTTTCATCTTTTCGTGAAGTGTCTGATCTTTTTAAGTACAAATTTTTGCGAAAGCCATCTGCCTTATCTTTTCTTAGGGCAAGCCGATAGGTTATGTCTGGGTTTTGATCCAAGGGGCCTCCAAATGCTAGGCCAGCACTCATAGTGCCATATGCTCCCATAGTTACTTCGCTGGTACCCTCAAAATTTTTGGTAGGATCTTTTGTTTGAATGTAAATTAATCCAGCCAGTGCATTGGCGCCTATCCTTGATCCTTGTGGCCCCCTGTAAACCTCAATTTGATCTACATCAAAAGTTGTTGCAATGCCTCCTTGGCCGGAATAATCAATGTCATCTATTAAAAATCCAACCGAGGAATTTGGGGTGCCTTGATAACCAGAACGCTCACCGATTCCTCTTATTTGAAAGTATCTGGCCCTGGAGTCACTAGCTGCAAAATTTAAATTTGGAACTAAAAAAGATAGCTGTTCAAAGTGCTTCATGGACTGCTCTTTGATTACATTAGAATCTAGAAATATGACGCTGGAATCTTCTTGCGCAGCAGATGTTTGTCTCCAACTGCCTTTCACAACTATTTCTTCAATAGGGTCTGAAAAAACTTCTGTGCTAAAAAAAGAGAGCAGTGTTGTGAGTAAAAAAACAAACGCACTGGATTTAATAATATTCATGCAATTCCTCCGCCATTATTGTATGGATCAGGTTCAAAGGGTTTCGGTGAAGATCTCAGGTCGAGTGACCACCCCTTTGCAGTTGAAATCATCTTATGGGTTTAT
>Ga0209384_1001102_pt1 | contig 14837 bp, 20 predicted proteins | sample CoawatmetaG05DNA_FD_187511 | JGI IMG/M metagenome (GOLD analysis project Ga0209384, IMG submission 187511) | Marine microbial communities from the West Antarctic Peninsula - Coastal water metaG058-DNA (SPAdes) (version 2) | ecosystem: Environmental > Aquatic > Marine > Coastal ... | reverse complement strand
AAGGATGACAATGTATGGCTGACCCGAATGTAGTGATCCCGTTTGCTGAAGGCGCGCCATCCGATGACCTGATGGTCGAAGAGCTTCCCGATGGCGATGTTCTGATCGGTGATCCAGAGCTAGACATGCAAGAAGAGATCGATGACGCCCAGTTCGACATCAACCTTGCAGAGACAATTGGCGACAAAGAGCTGAACCGAAAGGCGCAGGAGCTGGTCAGCTTTTATGAGAATGACCGCGCTGCCCGCGCAGACTGGGAGGAACGCTACAAGGACGGCCTGCGTACCCTAGATCCAGACGGCGGCTTAGACGATGGCGATTCAGAGCGCGGCACACGCGGCTTGTCCGTGGTTGTACACCCCCTGATAGCTGAGGCAGCGACACAGTTTAATGCCCGTGCAATTGCAGAGCTGTACCCATCAGGAGGCCCAGTTAAGTCAGTGATTTTGGGTACGCCAGATCCGAAGCTAGAGGATCAGGCAAAGCGCGTCCGCGAATACATGAATTTTCAAATCACGCAAGAAATGCCTGAGTTCTTCCCCGATCTAGATCAAATGCTATTTCACCTACCGCTGATCGGTCATACCTTCAAAAAGGTATGGTGGGACGCCAATATGGATCGGCAGTGCAGCCAGTTCGTAAAAGCCGAAGATTTCGTGGTCGCCCCAGAGAGCAAGGATCTCTACACCAGCCCGCGCTATACGCACGTTATCCGTATGCCGAAGAACGACTTTAATCGCTACGTTAAGAACGGCTATTACCTGCCGACCAAATACAACGAGAGCGACAGCATTGATCCATCTGGCGATGTGATTGGCGAAATCGAGGGCGTCGATCAGTATGACGATAGCAACGATGACGTAATGACACTGCTTGAAATGCACGTCTATGATTTGTTTGACGGCATTGACGGCAATGAAATGGACGATGACGATGAGGATGACAACGCGGTTGCGATCCCATACGTGATTACGATTGACTATGAATCCCAGACCGTCGTGGCTGTTCGCCGCAACTGGAGGGAAGAGGATGAGCTGAAGCTGCGGCGCGATTGGTTCGTGTCGTTTAAGTTTCTGCCAGGTTTAGGCTTTTACGGCTTTGGCCTGTATCACATGATCGGCGGATTGGGTAAGGCGGCGACAGGATCGTTGCGCGCCTTGCTCGACAGTGCGGCGTTCTCGAACATGCAGGGTGGCTTTAAGCTGCGTGGCCGTGTTCAGGGCGGCGACATGCAGATCAGCCCAGGTGAGTTTGTTGACATTGACAGTACCGTCGATGACGTGAATAAAGCCATAATGCCATTGCCGTTCAAGGAGCCGTCAGGTTCGTTGTTCAACTTGCTTGGCTTTATGGTTGAGGCAGGCCAGCGATTTGCCAGCACTGCCGACTTAAACATTGGCGACGTTAATGCCAACATGCCAGTTGGCTCGACGGTTGCTTTGATCGAGCAAGGTTCCAAGGCATTTAGCGCAATTCACAAGCGGCTACACTACGCGCAGGGCCAAGAACTTAAACTTCTTGCGGGGCTGAACGCTGAAAATCTCCCTGATGAGTTCAGCTTTTCGCGGGCGGGAGCTGCGGAGATTATCTACCGTGCCGACTTCGATGATAGGATTGACATTGTTCCAGTGTCTGATCCTAACATCTTCTCGACAGCCCAGCGCATCGCGCAAGCACAAGCTGTCTTGGAAATGGCGCGGTCAGCTCCGCAGTTCCACGACCTGTACGAAGCCTACAAGCGGATGTATGAGGCGATCCGCATACCCAACATTGATGAGATCCTGAAGAAGCCTGAAGAGGCTGTGCAGATGGATCCAGTGGACGAAAACATGAGCGTGTTGTACGGCAAGCCAATTCGCGCTTTTCCAGAGCAGGAGCATGAGGCGCACATTGCGGTTCACATGCAGTTCATGCAAGATCCGTCACTGGCGGGCAATCCTGGCGCGGCTGCTATGCAGCCAGTGCTGATCGCCCACATTGCTGAACACGTTGCGCTGTTGTATCGCCAGCGGATGGAGGCCAGTATTCAAATGGAGCTGCCGCCACTGCCAAACTTTAAAGATCCAGACTTCAAGTTTGAGGGCATTGATCCAGAGATGGATCGCCTAATTAGCCAGCGCGCGGCGCAGGTTGTGCAGGCCGCACCTCAGATGAAGCAGATCCAAGCACTAGCGGGCGCAGGACAGCAGGAGCAAGCCAATCCACTGCAATATGCACAGCAACTAGCGCAGCTTGAGACAGAGGCCCTGAAGGCCCGCACACAGGCCCAGATACAGGCTGACCAAGCAAAGGCTAAGTCCAGCATTGAGATCAAGCAGGCAGAGGCCCGTCAGGACATGGAGATCGACGCAGCCAAGGCGCAGGCCGACATGCAGGCCAAGGTAATGAAGCTAGAGGCTGACTTACAACTTGAGCGTGAGAAGAATGCAGCGAAGATCCAGATGGAGGCGATGAAGAATGCTCCCCCAACAATCTTATAATCCTCGACAAATAAATCAGGTGTCTGACATGCTTCCACGCCTGCGCCCTGATTTATTTGGGGCATTGCCGCAGGAAGGCCCACCCCAAGCTGGCGGGCCGCAGGGCGGGCCACCGCCACCAGCGGGCGGATCAGGGGGCGGTGAGCCACCGATGGACATGAACAAATACCTGATCGACAAGGTCATGGAGATTAAGGCCCGCATGGGCAGCGGCGAGGGCATGGGCGCGTTAAGTGCTATTTCAGAAGCTGCCATGCAGCCACCGCAACAACAGCCGCAACAGCAACCACCGCAGCAACCACCGCAGCAACCACCAATGAGGGCATGATGAACACATTTATGGATCGCGTGAACGTAATCGTTCAGAAAAGCCAAGCCCCTATTAACCAAATGACTGCGGCTCCGAATGTATCATACCCTGACACGGGAATGGGCGCGTTAGAGAACGTGGCTAATGGCGTCCCACGGCAGACAATGATTTCCAATCAGCCACATATGCTGGCGTACATTAATCCGCAGGAAGAGCAGGCGCTTCGTGATATGGGTGGCTCTGGATTACCGGGGCCGGGCGGCATTCCTGCCTATGATCACGGAGGTTTTCATTGGAATGATACTAGCACTTATAATTTAGATTCCATTGGGCAGAGTATAAGCGATACAGCAAGCAATGTTGGAAGCTCTATCAGAGATACTGCTTCTAATGTTTATGATACTGTCAGCACTGTCCTTACGGACACTGGAAGAGAGATTATTACTGGCGGCGATGCGACCACAGGTACTTATAACAACACAACCAGCCAAGATGATATTGACAAAACCGTTGCGGCAAACGCAGGATCTTCTTTTAATAATGGCCTCATAACTGGTGCGGATGGTAACACAATATCTGTCGGCACAAACGTCAATGCCGATACGTTTACTGATAATACTATTACTACAGGTGTAGGTACACCAGGTGTAGGTACACAAAGTGTTGTATTCCCAGCAGATGAGCCACTCGTTCCATTGTCAGACGTTGATTTTTCAGCAAATGTCACTTTAGACAATGGTCAATCAATTCCTGTCACGCAATACGTTGATGGAACGGTTGCCTATTTTCCAGATGGAGCGGGTGGTCAGAGCTTCTCAAGTCGGGCTGCTGTAAATCAATATTTAGGCATTGGCACAGCAGGCACTGACACAACTACAATTGAGACAAGTCCAATTGAGACAAATCCAATTGAGACAAAAGACACAACAAGCGCAACAGACATAACAACAGGCGCACTGGCTACTGTAGGGACAGCCATTCCTACTTTTGCCAATTACTATGATGCGATTGACGCAGGTTATCTTAATAAAGAAGTAATAATTAATGGGCGGAAGGTCATTGCTGAAACGGCTGACGGTTATACAGGGGCAGGCGAAGTTGCCACAGGCACAGGCGCTTTGCCAGCGGGTGACACAACAACCACAGGCACAGGCGCTTTGCCAGCGGGTGACACAACAACCACTGGCAGCAATACTTTTCTCCAAAACCTGACAAACATTGTTACGTTTGCAGGCAACAAGTCATATGTTAACGGCGTAGAAATCACTGTTAACAATGCTGGGCAAACTTTTGCAAACTGGGTCGATGGCAAAGACAATTTAGAATATCAGGATAACGTGCTTTATGACTTAACGACAGGTCTGCCAGTTGTCGGTACGGAGGCTGAAGATGCGTTTTTCAATACTGGATACGATGAAACGACTGGCACTTATGAGAATCAAGACGCGGCAGCAACGTCAGACAGTTTTATTGGCCCGATGCCTAATTACCAAGATATAAACGGCGTCGTTCATAATTCTCAGGAAGAGGCAGATGAGGCAGATCGTGAAATAGGCAGAATTGCCGCTGCCGCAGTTATAACTCCAACAGATGAGAGAATTGCGCGTGAAAATGGTATACATATACGGAGGGCGCGCCCAAACGCCGCGGCAATTTATTTTGATAGGTCTGGAAATCCACACGCATCATTACAGGAAGCTTTAGATTCAAATGCGACCCTTGTTGTAACCGATGCAGGCAGCGTAACCACTGAGGCAGCGGGCGCGCTACCTGCCGCTAATGTTAACATGACTGGTCAAAATACAATGCGGGAGGTATTTGCCAACTTATTTACGATTGGCGATAGTGCCTTTTACGAGGGCGGTACTTTGTATGGCTACGACAAAGACGGCAAGGTAATAGATCTGACGGGCGGCGGTGAGACTTTTGACAGGCTAACTGGCCTATCAAATTATGTTTATGGTGTGTCTGATGATCCCAACAGCGGCGCGGCAATTGATACGACTGGCATGACGCAAGACGAAAAAAACGTGGCCATAGCAAAGAAACAAATGCTGTATGATATTCCGCCTAGCGATTTGGCGTACTTTGCGTCGTTCCTTCCAAATCTTATGATGCCGCAAGGTATCGTGGGTGAAATAGCGCAAGTGGCTTCGTTTTTCGGCGGCGGCATAGGCGACTCAATGCTGAAGGGTGGAATTGAGGATCGCCGCGCTATTGTGAATCAAGAGGCAGCGGCCTTGGAGGCTGGAGCCACGCCAATATTTAACGAGGCTGGTGAATACACTGGGCATGACACATCTACCATGATGACGTTTGCTGACAAGGTGTTAGCATCCGATGATGTTATGAAGTTCATGCCGCCATCTTCTACATCTACTGACTACACAGTGACGCAGGCAGACATTGATGAAATTAATAGAATTAACCAAGAATATGGCGGTGAAAATAGCACCTCTATAAATTCATTGGTTGACCTTAAGGCAGGAAACAGCGGCGATGCAACAAGCGACGATTACTCTGATATATTTGTACAGTCTGACGGAAGTTCACTAAAAGTAGGGGATGTTATAAGCACAGGCGACTTTACAAATGATGCTTCCCAAGCCGATGCTGACGGTGATGGCGTTGATGATTCTAAGCGTTTTGAAACAGTATTTAATGTTCAATCTACTGCCGCTGCCGCTGATCCAACTGGTATGAGTACAGAAGATGGCTTTATTACCAGCGAGGGGACAGAGTATTTTATCAACGGGGATGGTAGTGTCCAAGAGGTTGTAGACGGCGTAATAAAATACGAAGAAGCAGAAAGCGGCGAGAGCGTAGAGAGCGTTTATGGCCTTGAAGACGATGAAGAAGACATAGTGATAACCTCGCCCAGTGACGATGGCAGTGACAGAGCGGCTGTTGCTGCCAGTATATTCAAGCGTTACTACAGGGGCGGCAGTGGCGCGGGGTTACCTGCGTGGCTACAGAAATACGCTTCTGGCAAAAACATAAATCAGTTGTTAGAAAAGGTGACAGTAGAGGGCGAAGTGTACTATAAGACTACTGACAAGCCGCCTAGGTATATTAAGGAAATTGAACTTGCAGGCGCTGTTGAAGGCGACGTGGAAGAACCCAGCGCAGATAATGAAGAATAACATAGGAGGCTGATATGGCTGTAGACGAAATGCAAATGAACCCTGACATGATGCTTTTTCAAGACATGGTTCAAAAGATCACACCTGGCGACATGAGCAAGGAAGCCGAAGACGGCCTTAGAATGCTTCTTGAGCGTTTAAAGGGTGGCGGCGCTATGACAGAAAAAGAGCGCGAGATGTTTGGAAGCGTAATTGGCGCTATGCCAAGGACGATGCCGCGCGGTTCAGGATCAACAAGTGACGCCGAAATGGAAATGTTTAACCAATCTATAGGCGCTAACCAGCCTATAGGCGCAATGTCTGATCAAGAGATGAAACGCACATACCAAGTTGACGATGGCATGGAGCAAATGATGCCAAGTCAAATGGCGGACATGCAACGATCTGGTGCGATTACGCCAGACAAAATGACATACATGATTGACGGCCAGCCTATGGAAATGGCAACATCGACATATGACGAAGCTGTCAGGTTGGGCATCATTACGCCAGACACTGTTATGGAAAACATTGACGGCATGGAAATTGCGCGCCCACCGATGGCTCCAGAGCAGTCACTGCGCCCAGAATTACGGCCAGAACCAATGCGTCCACGGATGCGCCCAGAAAACTTAGGAGGCTGATATGGCTGAAGTAAACGTAGAAAATATGGAAGCAAACGCAGACCTGTTTATGGAAAAGATGGGTTTTGCACACACCTCTGACGGCCTTGATTTGAGCGACGATCAGTTGGTGAACTTCCTGCTGTTGTGCCACCACACAATGGTTGGCATTGGCGATGACGATATGCACGATGACGAAGACATGTACGAAGATGTCGAAGAGGAAATGATGGAAGTGCCGCACGGCAAGGATGTCAAAGTCAAGGTTATGAAGCTGGACGGCGGCAACGTGCATGAGATGATGAATAAACTTCTAGGAGGCTGACATGCCATATAGCAAATATTCTCCAAAGCAGAAGAAGCTGGCTGCGGTTGCAGGCAATAAGAAAAAGATCACGGCTGCTGATCTGAAGGCTGTTCGCAAGAAGAAGAAGAAAAAGTAATGGGCGCAGGCACACCAATAAAATTAGGCATTAAAGGCGCGGTTGGTGTTTTTGAAACATTGGGTGACGCTTTTAAATCTGGCGCAAATGAAGTAGGCGAATACGTTACTACGCTAGGTGAAAAGATTGGTGTTTTAGGCACAGTCCCTTATGACCGTGTCGGTGCAGATTTAGCAGCCAACATTGCTAACGATGTATCTGCGCGTGAAGTTGCGGGCTTACCCTTTATACCTGACGCGGGTAACGTCACAGGCGTTAAGAGTATGCAACCTAGAATATTGGCACAGCATCAAAGCCAAGGGCTTTTGTCTAATGAGCTAGTACCTCCACAACAATCAACTATTGCCGATCTTAAAGGCAGGACAGTGATGAGTATTGTTGGTGATCCCACTGGTAGGCAAACTGTCACTGGTGTTGATGGGGATATGTTTGAAACACCAGTAAATTCTATGGCTGGGTTTCAATACACAGATGTTCCAGGTCAAGGCTACGCTGGTGCTGAAGGTGCAACAAGTAGTAAATTAAACGAGGCTTTAAAAACCGAAGATCCTTTTTACATGAGCATATTAATGGCTGAACGGTCAGGCGATTTTGCCATGCATACGGGTTTAATTCTTGGTGAGATGTTTAAAAACGCACCAATAGCGGCAAAGAATGTTAGTAAAATTGATGAGGCTATTAGAAATATAGGTAAACCTATAACCGTAAAAGTTAAAGACGCTGACGGTGCATTTATTAGAAACGCCGATGGAACATTTAAAACCCAAGGCAAGACAATATACCCATACCAAAATTTTACTTCTGTCTCTGATCCAAACGCAATTTCAGAATATATTAAGAATTTACCAACTGGCACAGACAGGGCGTACTTTCTTAAAGGTCTAGACAAGGGCGGTTTGCAAAAGATGGGCGTCCCAAAAGTCGGAGACGCAAGACTTGCAGCGGCAGATCCAAATCAAATTGGAATGGATTGGGGTACAACTGGGTATCGAGGTTTTGTGCCAAATTTAGAAAGAGGCCCGTTTCCAACTACAGCTCGACAATCCACTACTTATGACACTGGTATTGATAAGATTGGCCCATCGCAGGCTTTTCTTGAAGAGGGCCGTGGTATTCCTGCAAACTTGTTGTATCGGGATCTTTCTGAAATTCAAAGAAGTCGTAAAAAAGGCGGCAATTTGGTTATGAATGCTGCGGATTACAAAATATTGGAAAGCAGTCCTAAAAAAGCCAAACAACTTGTAGACGATCAGGTTATTGAAATTATATCGACATTTACAGAGCTTGAACGGCGAGGAGGCCGCAGGGCCGCATTGCAATACGCCCAAGAGCTTTTGTCTGGTGGAAAGATCACAGGTCAGATGATAGATGCTGCAAGAAAGGCCAATGCGCCTTCATGGATGATTGCGGCATTGGTTCCATCTCTTGGCGCACTTAATAACATAAATGAAGAAAGCGAAGGAGCGATATAATGGCAAAACAAGGATTGTATTCTAACATCGCGGCAAAGAAAAAGCGCATAGCCGCTGGATCTGGCGAGAAAATGCGTAAGGTTGGGGCCAAGGGCGCGCCAGCCAAAGGTGCGTTTAAGGCTGCGGCTAAGACTGCGAAGAAGCCAATGAAGAAAAGGAAAGCATAATGGGTATTTCAAATAACGATCCAGATGATTTTGAAGAGCAATGGGAAGAAGATGCTATAGAGGAAGCAATCGAAGATGCTGCAATAGAAGCAGACATGAAGCGTCAAGACGCTGAAATTGAAATGGAGAAGCTTAATGGCCAAAGGGGTTAAGCACTACTTTAAGAACGGCAAAGAGCATAAGGGCGCCACTCACAAGGACGCCAAGGGTAAAGTCATGTCTGGCAAGACGCACACAGCCTCCAGCAAGTTCCTAGTTCACATGAAGGATCTGTCTGCTACAGCTAAGAAGGTTGCCAAAGCCTAATGGGGGCTGGTGCGCCAATAAAAGCGGGCATAAAATTTGTTAAATCAGGTTTGGATGACGTGTTTGACTATGCTGGGGAAGCAATTGACGCCCTTGGCAACAAGATTGGCGCGTTGCCTGATGCTAATGCAGTTCTGACTAAGCCCAAGCCTACAGCCACAGAGCTACGCAGGCAGGCAAACATTGATCGTTTCGGTTATGATCCAAACGATGTGCCAGACGCGCCTGCTAGAACGCCCACAGATGACGCAGGCTTTGAGTCATACCTCGAACAAGTAAACCCTAATTTTAAGCGCATTGCGGCGGAGGATCGCCCTAACTTAATGATGGGCGATATGTACGGTATGCTGCCAAGAAATTCTGAGGTAATCCGCTCTGAAAACGGTGTCACGTTTCATCGCGCACCCAATGGAGATCATTACGCCACTGCCTTTAATCCAGATGTAAATGAAGAGGATGTTGTTGGTTACATAACCAACCGTGGTGACGGCACTGAGTTAGCAGTTACCCAAGAAATGCAAGGACAAGGCATTGGCGGTGAATTGCAGTATATGTTTAGAAAGGAAAACTCAAATGCGGCGACAGGCGGATTGACTGAAGCTGGTGAGAGATCTTTGCAACGTACATATGATCGACTTTCAGAAGAAGGAGGGGTTCAATAATGGCAACGTACAAAGGTAAGAGCGTAAAGCTCAACAACCCGCGCCGCATTGCCAAGGGCGAAACCTCTTACGGCAAGAAGAAATCCGTGGTATATGTTACGGACGGCGATAAGATTAAGCGGGTGACCTTTGGCGATCCAAATATGAAGATCAAGAAAACACAAAAAGGCCGTAGGTCAAACTTCAGGGCGCGCCATAATTGCGATGATCCTGGGCCAAAGACCAAGGCTCGTTATTGGTCGTGCAAGGCGTGGTGATATGACAGATGAAGAGTACAGAGCAGAGAACCAACGCAAAGCGCAGTTAAGAGCGGAGCGCCAAGCTATTGTTCGTCAGCAGCGCCAAGAGGAAAACGACCTAGAGTTTTTGTCGTATGAAGATCCGTCTTTATACAAAGCTGTCATGGACAAGCAGGCGGCTGAGAACGCAGCATTAACTGCGTCTAACCCAGTAACTGGCTTTGGGACGCTGACTGACGGCAGTGAAGTCTACCAATCTGGCCAGAGCAGAAGAGACATTGTTGATTACCTTGCCCCCGAAAGAGGTCTTAAACGTGACACCATTCAAAAGTTTATGGGCGGCAATGCGTCAAGAAGCGGTGGCTTTGGCGTAGCAGACTTGCTGGGCGCTGGGCTTTTGGATGCCGCTGATGGGCTATCATTTTCAAGAGATATGAACAAACGCAACGACCTAGCAATAGCGCAGCTTGAAGAGCAGATTATTGCTGAAGGCGTTAAGCCGTACTCATTGGAGTTTTACAGACAGCGTAACGCCAGAATGCCTGAGATGGAAACATCGTTTGACGCGATGCTCGACATTGGCATTGGAGGCATTGAAGCTGTTACACTTGGCACGTCTAGGCTTATTACAAAGCCAGTAAAAGGTTTTTTGAAAAACCTTTCAGCCAAATTTGCAAGTCCAGTGACGCCTTCGCCAAGCGCTGGCGCGCTACCAACTGCTAACACTGTCGCCCAACAGACGGCTAGAGAAATACTAGAATTGCGCGCCGCTGGTCGATCAGATGAAGTCACTGAGCAGATGATGTCTGCGGCAGACGATCCGTATATGTATGCCAACACGCCAATAGACATGAGTAAAGTATCAAGAGATACTAGGGCTGACGAGATGTTCCCAGGAAAAGGCTACCACGGAACAAACCAAGACATATCTGAGTTCCAAGGAAACGTGTTCACTTCAGACAACCCAACTTTAGCAAGCACGTATGCAAGAGGAATGTCTGACGCTCAGATTTATCCGCTTCGCCTTGGAAGCAAACTTGGTGACACAGTTGTTGAGGGCGGAGGTGCAAGTTGGAACCAGCTAAACATAAGTGATATAAAAGACCCAGAAGTCGCAAGCTGGCTTGATTGGGCAGAAGGACAAAAGGTTTCAACGCGAAGTATTGAGCAGGCCGCTGGGCGTGAAGGGCGTAGCGGAGTTCAGTTTAAAAATATAGTGGACACAGGGTCGGGAATTAATTCTGGGCAATTTAAAAACTTAGGGTATACACCTGCTGAAGAAGAGGCTTTGCGCTTGCAATATTTACAAGAGCTTTCCAAGCCTTCAAATGTAGATGTTAGACTGTCACCTAATTTAGTCCGTTCTGAATTTGCCCGCTTTGATCCAGAGTTTCGTAACTTACGAAATTTATCTGCCAGTGTATTGGGTGTAATAGGTTTCAGTGGACTAGCGGCTGGGATAAAAGAAAATCAGGATGGGGGCATATAATGGCTAGAGCCGCAGTTAAGAAAGTAGCGCAGGCAGAGATCAGGGCGGCGAAGAGCTTCCTGAAGCGCCGTGGCTTGGATACTGACGATATATCCCCACGCAAGTTTGCAATGGCGGCAAAGGAGCTGGACAAGGGCTTTGCCGATACGCTCAAGATCCTAGCCCGTGAATTATCGGGCGGGCAGGTTTAATGAACCGCGCAAGTTTTGGAAAACTAATGTCAGGAGGACGCAACGTGAACTATTCTAAAAAGCCAATGAGTAAGTTAAAAAAGAAGCCTATGAAAAAAGTTAAAAGACCTGTAAGGAAAAAAACTATTAAGAAAGGATACTAAATGTCAGATGAACAAAAAGACGTGACTGTTCACGTCACTGGCGTATCCATGTCAGGAGGCGTCAAAAATGACAGTAAGCGATCTGCTCCAGCAGATCAGGAAAAACCTGGACAAGCAAAGGCTGGAAATAGCTGAGAGTATGGTCAATGGTCGGGTGTCCGATTTTAGCTCATACCAAAAAAACGTAGGGATTGCAGAAGGCTTAATGCAGGCTTCTGCAATTATCCGCGAGACTATAAAAAGCATAAATGAAGAGGATGAATGACATGTCTCATCAACATGAAACAACTTACACCGACGAAGATACCGATGCGACAATTACTTCGCATCAACTGCCAATACCGTTAAATTGGAAGGTTTTAGTCCAACCTAATCAGGTTAAGAAGAAAACCGCAGGCGGAATACACCTGCCAACAATATCACAAGACAATGAGGAATACCTGACAGCTCACGGCGCAGTTTGTGCTTTGGGTGACTTGGCGTATCGGGACAGGGACACTGGCAAACGCTGGCGTACCGAAGTTAGTCCCAAGGTCGGAGATCGCATAACCTATGGAAAATATGCTGGTCAGAAACTTGTTGTAAAAGGCGTTAAATTCCTTCTGCTGAACGATGATGAAATTACATCGATCTTGCCAGACGGCGTTGAAGTCGCAGCTTATGTGGGATGAATCCAATGGCAGATAATGAAGAGATCATAAATGAAATCGAGGCCGAAATTAAAAAGGCCAAGGGCGAAGTTAGCGATTTTGAAATAGAAATTGTTGACGATCCCGTTCAGGAGAAGCGTGAGGAGACCAAGGACGTGGCTGAAGAGCAGGGCGATGATTATGGCCCGAAAGTTCAGAAGCGCATCCAGAAGCTCGTTACGCAGCGCAGGGAAGCCGAAATCCAAGCCAAGAACATTCAGGAGCAAAATGCACAGCTCACGAAACGTCTTGAACGCTTGGAGCAGGGTTCTAAGCAGACTGCTGAACAGAACTTTAACCAACGCTACGCCCAAACCAAGCAGGCTTTAACTACTGCTGTGGAGGAAGGCGACACGGAGGCGCAGGTTAACTATCAAGAGCAGATGGCCGACATGCGCGCGGCTATGCGTATTGCAGACATGCAGAAGCAGCAACAGCAGCAAGGGCGTCAGCAACAGCAACAGCAACAGCAGCAACGCCAACAGCAGCCACAGCAGGCTGCACAAAACCCCGCGCCACCAAAGGCCATGTCTTGGTGGCAGCAAAACAACTGGTTCAACTCCGCAGGTTTTGAACGAGAAACAGCCGCAGCCCGTGCGATTGATGTCCAACTTGACCTAGAAGGTTTTGACAAAAATTCGGACGATTATTACGACCATTTAAACAGCCGTTTACAAAAAGTATTTCCTGAGTTATCCTCTGGATCAAGTCCAAGTAAAACGAGAACAAAAAGTAGGCCTCCAGTCGCCCCCACTACAGGCGGTTCTTCGAGTTACAAAGGCAACAGAGTTAGAATGTCGCAAGAACAACTCAGAATGGCTAGAGAACTTGGTATCAATGATGCAAATGGTCTTAAAAAATATGAAGCCGAAATTCGGCGTCAGCAGAAGGAAGCCAAACTATGACTGAGTCAAGAAATGTTCGTGCGAGTGAAACTCGTGATTCTGTGCGTGATGGGGAAGCCCGTCGTGAAGCCGCATGGAAGCCCCCAGCACTTTTGGATGCACCGAAAGCACGTCCCGGTTTTGTTCAACGGTGGGTAGCGACCTCGATTCAAGGGAAAGATACTCCTGACAACGTCTATAAACGTATGCGGGAAGGGTGGTCAGCGCGCAAAGCTGATACTGTGAAAGATAAAATGTTTTCGACTATCAATCACGGACAGTGGGAAGGTTGCGTAGGCATCGAAGGAATGTTGCTCTGTGAAATGCCCGAAGAACGGCATCGATCAATGAAAGACTACTATTCTTCTAAGAATGGTGAGCAAAACGAATCCGTTGCAGGTGATCTTGATGCGTTAGGACGGCGTAATGGACTACCAATCCATCAGGATAGGAAGTCCGAAACAAGTCGCGGCAGATCTTTATCTGCCATGAGCGATTAACTTTAACGCTATAGGAGCGAAAAAATGGCAAATGTTGATGCTGCTTTTGGGTTTGTCCCAGTTCGCCAGATGAGTGGTAATGCGCCTCGTGCTAATAAGTACACTATTGCTAGTGGTCTTGCAGAGAACATCTTTAAAGGTGATCTTGTAATTCTCATTGCCAGTGGCTTGCTTACTCCGCACACCGCAGGGGAAGCCAATAATATTGGTGTCTTTGCAGGGGTATCATATACCGCAGCAGATGGTTCATATGTGTACAGTGAATACTGGCCTACGGGTACAGTGGCCACAGACATCATAGCTTATGTCTATGACGATCCGTACACTGTCTTTAAAGTTCAATCCGCAGGTACAACTGCTCAGACTAATATCGGCAACTGCGCTGATGTTGTTGCTGGCGCTGGATCTACTTTGACAGGTCAGTCAGGATTTGAACTTAGTGGTACAATGGCCGCAGGAATTGCTTCCTGTAAGATCATTGCACTTTACGATGCACCAGATAATGCTTTTGGTGCGAACGCGATCATGGAGGTGACCATCAATGAACACCTTCTTGGTACGAACATCGCAGGCATTTAAGGAAGGATTTAAATCATGGCTATGAATCGCGCATCATTTGCGAAAATGCTAGAGCCGGGTCTAAACACTTTGTTTGGCCTCGAATATGACAGCTACCCATCCGAATACGAAGCAGTGTTCTCTTCTAACACCTCTCAGAAGGCTTACGAAGAAGACGTCCTGCTCGCCGGATTTGGCGCTGCCCCAACTAAAAACGAAGGTGCATCTGTATCGTATGATGACGCTGGCCAGCAATGGACTGCGCGTTACCAGCACGAAACGGTTGCTTTGGCATTCTCAATCACTGAGGAAGCTGAAGAGGACGGCCAGTACGGCTCAATCGCGTCTCGTTACACCAAGGCACTTGCACGGTCTATGTCCTCTACTAAAGAGATCAAAGCCGCCAACGTCTTGAACAACGCTACATCTGTAAACGGTGGCGACGGCACTACTCTCTTGAGTACTGCTCACCCAACGCAGAACGGCAACCAGTCAAACACGTTAGCCACAGCGGCTGACTTGTCTGAGACATCACTTGAGTCAATTCTTATCCAGATTG
>Ga0209384_1001099_pt1 | contig 14849 bp, 12 predicted proteins | sample CoawatmetaG05DNA_FD_187511 | JGI IMG/M metagenome (GOLD analysis project Ga0209384, IMG submission 187511) | Marine microbial communities from the West Antarctic Peninsula - Coastal water metaG058-DNA (SPAdes) (version 2) | ecosystem: Environmental > Aquatic > Marine > Coastal ... | reverse complement strand
ATGACTGTTATATTGAAGATGAAAAATTTAATCGAGTTATTACTATAAAAAAATCTAATAGTAATTCAACTGTTGTTTGGACACCATGGGAAGAGAAGGCTTTAGCAATGGGGGATATGGGTGAAAAAGATGAATGGCGAAGGATGATTTGTGTAGAAACTGCTAACCTTTTAGAAAATAGTGTAGTAATTTACCCTAAAATGTCTCATAGCATTGCTACAGAATATTCTGTTCAAGAATTTTAATGACCAATCAATTCAAGAATTAATAAATTATTTCAAATAAAAGTTTAGTTTAATTTACTATTTCGGTAAGAATAAACAAAGTACATTCCGATACCTATTAGTATCCAAATAAGAAATCTTACCCAAGTTTGTATAGGCAAAAATATCATTAGCAGGCTACAGGAAATAATTCCTAAAACAGGCACTACTGGATGCCACTTATTCCTAAAGGTATTTTTATCCATTGGCCCACTATTTCTTAAAAAAATCACACCTAAACAGACAATTACAAAAGCGGATAAGGTCCCGATATTGACAATTTCTGCTAACGTACCTAAAGATGTAAACCCAGCTATTGTAGAAATTAAAATACCACAAATTAAAATAGTTTTGATTGGGGTCTGAGTATTTTTATTGACCGAACTAAGACTGGAAGGAAGTAATCCATCTCTACTCATAGCAAAAATAATTCTTGTCAGTGCATAGTATAAAACTAGCATTACCGTCGCAAGTCCTGCAATTACACCAATAGAAACTAATGCAGATGCCCATGGGAAACCAATTTTGGCTAAAGCAAATGCTACTGGAGATGAAACATTAAGTTCTTGATAGGGAACGACTCCTGTTAAAAGAGCCGCCACAATAATATAAATAATAGTGCAAAATACTAGTGAATTAATTATTCCTTTAGGTAGGTCTCTCTGCGGGTTGATGGCTTCTTCTGCTGCAGTTGAAACTGCATCAAAACCGACATATGCAAAAAAGACAATTGAAGCTCCAGCTAAAACTCCCACTGTTTTACCACTAGGAAGTGTTTCAAACCAACCATATGGCATAAATGGACTCCAATTTTCAGGGTTAACATTGAACATAGCAAATGCAATAAATATTAAGATTGCAGACACTTTAACAGCTACCATTACCTTATTAAATTTTGCACTTTCTTTTATACCAACAATTAATAAAGCCATAATCATTAAGATAATAAGAGAGGCTGGAAGGTTTATTACTCCGCCTAAACTTGGTGGCCTTGTAAGGCTAGTAGGCAATCCAATACCCATTGCAATAAGTGCATTATTGAAATAACCAGACCAGCCATTAGCAACAGCAGCAATTGACATGCCATACTCCATTAGAAGTATCCACCCAACAATCCATGCAATAAATTCACCAAAAGCAACATAAGTATAACCATAAGCACTTCCGCAACCTCCAACAGATGATGATAATTCGGCATAAGAAAGAGCAGCAAAAGCACAAGCAAAACCTGAAGCTAAGAATGATAAAATCACAGCAGGACCAGCTTGATTTGCTGCTGCAATACCTGTTAGTACAAAAATTCCTGTACCAATAATGCAACCAACACCAAGAAGAGTTAGATCAAAAGAGGTTAAGCAGCGATTTAATTTTTCATCGGACTTAGAATTAATATTTTTTTTTCTAAAAAGTTTTTTTAGCATAATTTAAACCCAATTTTTAGGAGGTAGAAAGTCAGTATATAATTTCTCCTCAGCACTTCCTTTTTTAGCTTTCCAGTCATAAGACCATTTAACTAATGGCGGCATAGACATTAATATAGATTCTACCCTTCCATTTGATTGAATGCCAAATAGAGTTCCACGATCTTGAAGTAAATTAAATTCAACATACCGACTTCTTCTATAAAGCTGAAAGTCCCTCTCTTTATTTGTAAATTTAGTATCTTTTCTTTTTTGCACAATTGGTAAATAAGTTTTAGTGAGACTGCTTCCAATAGCTTTTATTAATTCAAAGCAATACTCAAAATTATTATCGGTAAAATCATCAAAAAAAATACCACCAATACCTCGTGCCTCATTCCTATGTTTGAGTAAAAAATAATCATCACAATTTTTTTTAAATTTTGGATAATGTTTTTTATCAAAAGGATCTAAAGTATTTTTTAGGGATTGGTGAAAATGGATAACATCTTCTTTAAAAGGATAATATGGGGTAAGGTCGATTCCTCCTCCAAACCACCAAATGTCAGCTTTTCCATGTTTCGAAGCTATAAAGAACCTTACATTCATGTGTACCGTTGGAATATAGGGATTATGGGGATGGAAAACTAATGAAACACCCATAGCTTCCCATTTTCTATTTTCTACATCAGGATGAGCGTTAGTAGCTGTTTCTGGCAGTTTAGATCCAGTAACAGATGAATACCCAATTCCAGCTCGTTCAAATACATTTCCATTCTCTAAAATAGCTGTTGTCCCACCACCACCTTCTTTACGTTGCCAGGAATCAATTAAAAAATTTTTCCCATCTAATAATTCTAAGGACTCAACTATTTTTGTTTGCAGGTCGGATAAATAATCTTTAACTATATTTTTATTAATTTCATTAGCCATTATGATCTAATAATCTTCTTAGTTTTAAAGTCTTGAATAACAGAAGGGCACTTACTCTTTCCTACTCGCCCTTTAATTAGTTTAACTTGTTTAGGAAGAAATCTACAAACATCCCTATAATTTTTTAAAGGAATTTTTCCACTCAAATTTAAACTTGAAGAAGTAATCGCCATATCAAGTGATTTAGTTAATTTCTGACAGTGAGAAAAAGATGAAATTCTTAATGCAATTTTAGAATTACTTTTTAGCCAGTTAGGGCAACGATTATTTGCATTTAGTAGCCATGTGTGTGGACCTGGCCATTTAGAGAATAAATTTTTTATTGTGGAAATGTTTAATGGATTTAAAAAATAATTAAATTGCTCTATTGAAGAGCCGATAAGAATAAAATTTTTATTGAGCGACCTTTTTTTAAGTCTATTAATTTTATTTATTGCTTTTATATTTTTAGGGTCACAACCAAGCCCAAAGCATGATTCAGTTGGATATGCAACAATTCCTCCTCGCCGTATAAAGCGATTTAATCTGTGATCTTTCACTGGCTTTTCTTTAATACTTTTTGACCAATATCCGTTCTATATTGCATACCATTAAATTCAATATCTTTAACTAATGCATAGGCTCGCTCTTGAGCTATTTTTAGAGAGCTTCCTTTTGCCGTAACACCAAGAATTCTCCCACCATCCGTGAAAATTTTTTTATTCTTTAATACTGTACCAGCATGAAATATATATGAATTATGATTATGGTTATTATAATTAAATATTTCGTCATTAATTTTGGGTTCGTTAGGATAATTCTCTGAAGCAATAACGATAGTTATTGCTGAATCATCATCCCATTTAGCTTCGTAATCTTTAATATTTTTATTTGCCGCAGCTAAAAGTATTTCAAATAAATCACTTTTAAGTCTAAAAAGAATAGGCTGTGTTTCTGGGTCACCCATTCGACAATTAAACTCAAGTGTTTTGATATTGTTATCTTCATCAATCATTAAGCCTGCATATAAAAAACCTGTAAATTCTATCCCGTCCTTTCTCATACCTTCAATAGTGGGGTTGATGACTTCATCTATAATTCTTTTATGTAATTCTGGAGTAACAATAGGGGCTGGTGAATAAGCTCCCATACCACCTGTATTAGGACCAGAATCTAAATCTAACAATCTTTTATGATCTTGGCTTGAGGCTAGAGGTAGGATAGAATCTCCATCACATATGACAATAAAACTAACTTCTTCCCCAGTTAAAAACTCTTCAATAACAACCCTTGCCCCTGCATCGCCAAATAAATTATCTTCAAGCATTGAATTTACTGAAGTCAGTGCCTCCTGGACTGTCATTGCGACAACTACCCCTTTTCCTGCAGCTAATCCATCTGCTTTAATGACAATCGGAGCGCCTTTTTCTTTAATATAGTTATGAGCTTCTTGAATATTTGTAAATGTTTTATATTTTGCTGTTGGAATTTTATGGCGCTCCATAAATGATTTTGCGAAATCTTTTGAGCTTTCAAGTTGGGCTGCTAACTTTTTGGGACCAAAAACTTTGAGTTTATTTTCTATAAATGTATCTACAATTCCTTTAGAAAGAGGTACTTCTGGACCAATAATTGTTAGATCCACTTCTTCCTTTTTTGCAAATAAAACTAATTGATCGATATCATTGATATCAATATCAATATTTTCTATTGCTTCTTCTAGGTCAGTCCCGCCATTCCCTGGAGAAACAAAAACTTTTTTAACAAGTGGGCTTTGTTTTATTTTCCATGCCAGTGCATGTTCGCGACCTCCATTTCCAATTATTAGAGCTTTCATATTTAATGTTTAAAATGCCTTATACCAGTGAATATCATTATCAAACCAAGTTCATCAGCTGCTTTAATGACTTCATTATCTTTAATGCTTCCACCAGGCTGAACAACACATTTAGCACCATAACTTGCAAGAACATCAATACCATCTCTGAATGGAAAAAATGCATCAGAAGCTACTACGCTGTTACTTAAAGATATATTAGAAGTTTCTGCTTTTATAGCAGCAATACGCGTACTGTCAACTCTACTCATTTGTCCCGCACCAATTCCAAGGGTTTTTTTATCCCTACAAAAAACAATTGCATTAGATTTAACATATCGAGCAACTTCCCAAGAAAAATATAAATCTTCTAATTGTTCAATACTAGGCTTTAACTTAGTCACAACTTTGCATTTATTAATATCTAGTTTGTGAGTATCACTAGTTTGAACTAACCACCCCCCACCTATCTTTTTAAAATCTAGCTGATTATTTAGTATATTAATGTCAACCTGTAATAACCTGATATTTTTTTTTGTTTTAAAAATACTTAGCGCTTCCTCTGAATAGCTGGGAGCAATAATGACCTCAACAAATTGATTCATAATTAATTTTGCAGTATCTGAATTCATTTGTTTATTAATTGAAATAATGCCACCAAATGCTGAAGTTGAATCGGTCGAAAAAGCACCTACATAAGACTCTTTTATTGTCTTAGCAGAGCATACCCCACAAGGATTTGCATGTTTGACAATTACACAAGTGGGGGCAGAAAATAACTTAACGCATTCCCATGCTGTATCTGAGTCATTTAAATTGTTGAACGATAGTTCTTTCCCTTGAATTTGTTTAAAATTTGCGAGAGACCCTTTTTGAATTTTTGGATCTACATAAAAAGCAGCTTCTTGATGAGGGTTTTCTCCGTAACGCATATCCATTTTCTTGTTCATATTTTGAGTTAAAGTGTTAGGAAAAGATTTCTGTTTATCATTTTTTGAAAGATAGTCACTAATAACTTTATCGTAATGTGCTATATGTAAAAAAGCATTTTGGGCAAGTTTGAATCGATATGCTTCCTCGAGCTCACCTTTTTGATCTTTTAATTGCTTAGAAAAATTAGCATATTCACTCGGGTCAGTTAACACAGCAACGCTTTTATAGTTTTTTGCTGCAGCTCTAACCATCGTAGGCCCGCCAATATCAATATTTTCAATTGCTAGCTCTAAAGTACATTTAGGATTATTAATTGTTGATTCAAAGGGGTATAAGTTGACAATAACAAGATCAATTTGAGGGATGCTATTTTCTTTAAGTGTTTCTATATGTTTTGGATTATCTTTTTGAGCTAAGATCCCCCCATAAATTTTTGGATGTAAGGTTTTAACTCGACCATCAAGCATTTCAGGAAATTGAGTATAGTCACTCACATCGGTGACTTTAATATTATTTTCTTTTAAGAGGGTTGCTGTACCACCTGTGGAAATAATTTCAATATTGAAGTCTTGTAATACTGTGGCCAATTCTAAAATATTCGATTTATCAGAAACACTAATTAAGGCCCTACTTATTTTAATCATCTTATGTTTCAATTCTGTGTTGTTTAAGTTTTTTTCTAAGTGTATTTCTATTGAGGCCTAGAATATCAGCAGCTTTACTTTGGTTGCCTTCTGCAAGATTCATAATATAGAGTAAAAGTGGCTTTTCTACAGAATGAACCACCATATCGTAAACTCCATTAGGGTTTTCGCCAGACAAATCTGTAAAGTATTGATCTAAGAGTGTGTCAATATCATTTGATAGGTTAGCTTTACTCATCAAGCAACAAGCCCAAGTTCATTTTCAGAATTTTCATATGTAATATATTCATCAAGCTTTCTTAATTCATTGAAATAATGTTTAATAAATTCAATTTGTTGAGTAGCTCCATCAATTTGATTCATATTAAATCTAAAATGAGCTGAATTTTTAAGCCCTTTTGTGTACCAAGAAATATGTTTTCTTGCAATTCTATGACCCCTCTCTATCCCATAAAAATCATATAAATCTCTTACATGTTGAATTGTGGTTGTTTCGATTTCAGTTATGGTCGGTCGAGCCAAATGCTCACCAGTTTTTAAAAAGTATTCGATTTCTCTAAATATCCATGGCCGGCCTTGTGCCGCTCGACCAATCATTACCCCATCTGCTTTTGTGTATTCAAGAACAAACTTTGCTTTTTCTGGAGTTGTTATATCTCCATTAGCTATAACTGGAATACTTATTATTTGTTTCACATTGGCAATAGTGTCATATTCAGCATCACCTTTATATAAGCATGCTCTAGTTCTACCATGCATTGATAAAGCCTGTATACCTGAATCCTCAGCTATTTTTGCTATTCTAGAAGCATTTTTATTTTCTTTATCCCATCCAGTTCTTATTTTTAGAGTTACAGGTATATCAACAGATTTCACCACTGCAGTAAGAATTTTTTCAACTAATTTTTCTTTTTGAAGAAGTGCTGATCCAGCCATTACGTTACAGATTTTTTTTGCAGGACATCCCATATTGATGTCGATAATTTGAGCCCCTTTTGCCATATTAAATTTTGCAGCTTCTGCCATCATATCTGGATCAGCACCAGCAATTTGAACAGAGATCGGCGCAACTTCTCCTTCATGATTTGCCCTTAATAGAGTCTTTTCACTTCCATAAAGAAGGGAATTCGAGGTAACCATTTCACTTACAGCCATACCAGCACCATAATGCTTACATAGCATGCGAAATGGTCGATCAGTAACTCCAGCCATGGGAGCTAAAATCAAATTATTTTTAAGTTTATGAGGCCCTATCTGCATATTTTTAAATATTTAAAAGTAATTAAGGTGCTTATTTTATAATCAATTTGATGATAATCAAAGTTTAATTTTCTCGCCAATTAAATTTTAGTTCTTTTAAAATTTTCTTGAGCTCTTTCATAGCTTTTTTAACAGGTTCAGATTTTCCTTTTATCCCAAGTTCTAATGTTTTTTTTGGTCTCAATTTAGGCAAGCTATATATTTTAATATACTCATTTTCTTTTTGAATCTTTTGCATTGTGTCAATTAATTTACTTTCACTAACATCATCTAACCAAATTGATTGGTCTTCTATATTCTTTAAATTTATTAAAAATTCGTATTGATTTTTAATTACCCAATCTATCATTGGCCAAGCCATTTCTGGAAATCCTGGCATGAAATAATGATGATTAATAAAGAATCCTGGAACATTATTTATTATATTTGGAATAATGTGAGCATTTTGCGGAAGGTCTGCCATCAAAATTCTTTTTGGATGGGCTCCATCACCAAATTGCTTTTCTATTAGAATTTTTGCTTGCCCATGTTGAGTTAAAGGCTCTTTATGGGCAAGTGCAGCAGCTTTTCTTGTGTGGTCATCTGGCGTAGCCCCTATTCCACCAAAACAAAAAACAATGTTACCAATTTTACTTTGAATAGTTTTTTTAATTGTATCTAGATCGTCAGTAATATAATCTGCTTTTGAAATATATAAGCCATAGCTTTTTAATGTTTTAATTAAATGTGCGAGATGCTTATCTTCTCTTTTTCCAGATAGGATTTCATCGCCTATAATTAAAGCATGAATTTCTTTTTTAATTATATCGGCCTTCATCATTTGAGTTGCAATGCTAATGAGCCTGCTCCCAATTATGTCCCTCACCAATATCAACGATTAATGGTACTGATAAAGAAGCTACTTTTTCCATTAAATTCGGAATCATTTTTTTAAAAGTTTCAACTTCATTATTAGGTACCTCAAAAACAAGCTCATCATGAACTTGCATAATCATCTTCCCTTTAATATTAGGCTCTTTCTTGATCCAATTATGAACTTCTATCATTGCTAATTTAATTAAATCTGCTGCAGTGCCTTGCATTGGACCATTTATTGCAGCCCTTTCTGCTCCAGCCCTCGTAATCCCGTTAGTACCATTAATTTCAGGAAGCCATAATCTTCTCCCAAAATGAGTTTCAACAAACCCATTTTCTCTAGCAAATTGTTTTGCATCTTCCATATATTTTTTTACTGAGGGGTATTGCGTAAAGTAACGTTCAATATAGTTTTGCGCAGCACTTCTTTCAATATTAAGATTTTTAGCAAGGCTAAATGGACCCATGCCGTAAATTAGTCCAAAGTTAATAACTTTCGCATACCTTCTTTGTTCGTTTGTAATGGCATCAATGGAAGTATTAAATATTTCTGCAGCAGTAATTCTATGAATATCTTCATTATTTTTAAATGCCTGGATTAAGCGTTTATCTTTTGATAAATGTGCCATTATTCTTAATTCTATTTGGGAGTAATCTGCAGAAAGTATCTTTGATCCTTTTGATGCAATAAATGCTTCTCTTACTTTTCTTCCTTCAGGAGTTCGGATAGGGATATTTTGTAAGTTTGGATCAGAGCTAGCCAACCTTCCAGTAATTGCAACTGCTTGGTTATAACTTGTGTGTACCCTGCCAGTATCTTGGTTAATCATTTTTGGTAATTTATCTGTATATGTATTTTTAAGTTTGGACAAGCTTCGATGTTCTAAAATTAATTTAGGTAACGGATAGTCTTGAGCAAGGGCCTGAAGAACTTCTTCGCTTGTAGACGGTGTTCCAGTAGGAGTTTTTTTGAGTGGTTTAATTTCTAATTTTTCAAAAAGTATCTCTCTGAGCTGTTTAGGCGATGATAAATTAAAAGGCTGATCTGCAAGAATAAAAGCTTCTCTCTCTAAGTTAATTAATTTCCCTCCGATTTCATGACTTTGTTCCTGTAAGATTCTTGGATCAATAAGTACCCCATTCCTTTCAACATTTATTAGTGCTTGCATTGAGGGAATCTCTATTGTTTTATATACATTTAGAAGCTCTTTATTTTCTTTTAAAAGTTTTTGTAAATGTTGGAAGAGTTGAAATGTGACATCAGCATCTTCTGCTGCATAAGGAGCGGCATCTTCGATGTATACCTGATCAAAAGTAATCTGCTTAACCCCTTTACCTACAAGAGATTCATAACTTATACAATCATGCCCTAAGTATCGCTTACTTAATTTATCCATACCATGGCTTTGATTGCTCTCTAAGATATAGCTCATTAACATAGTGTCTTCATCAATCCCTTTAAGGTTAACGCCGTTGTTAAGAAAAATATGCGCATCATATTTTATATTCTGACCAATTTTAATAATCTTTGGATCCTCTAAAATAGGTTTTAGCTTTTCAATTACTAAATCTAAACTTAATTGAATAAAATCATCTGTGCTTTGATGCTTTAGAGGTATATATGCAGCTGAACCAGGCTCAATTGACATTGAAATACCAACTAAATTAGCTAGCATCACATTTAGGGAGTCTGTTTCAGTGTCAATCGCAACAATTCTCTTTAATTTAATTTTTTGAATCCATTGGCTAAGTGTTTGTTCATCATTAATTGTTATGTATGAATTTTTATTATTAAAACTGGAAGTTTTATTTGATGATTCGATATTATCTAATTCATTTATGATGGCTCCATCAACATTAGAATTTTTTTGTTGAAGGTCTTGAAGCCATCTCGAGAAGTTAAATTCCTTATAGATGCCTTCCAAAATTTTATTATCAGCATCTTTTTTTGTGAAATCGCCCCAATTAACCTGAATATCTAAGTCACACCGAATAGTGATTAAATCTTTTGCAGTTGGAAGCCAATCAATTGCTTTTCTGAGATTTTCTCCAACCACGCCTTTAAACTTATCAGAATTCTTAACAATTTTATCAAGTGAATTATGTTCATTTAGCCATTTTACTGCAGTTTTCGGCCCTACCTTTTCTATGCCTGGAACATTGTCAGCCGTATCTCCAATTATTGTTAGATAGTCTATTATTAGTGAGGGAGGTACCCCAAATTTATTCTTGACACCATCAATATCAAGCTTTTCATTGGTCATTGTATTAATTAATGTAGTTTCTTTATTTACAAGCTGAGCAAGGTCTTTATCGCCAGTAGAAATAATAACTTTAATTTTATTAGCATTTGCTTTCTTTGAAAGGGTCCCAATAACATCATCAGCCTCAACTGAATCTTTTATCATCATCGGCCAGCCCATAGCTGATATGGCTTTTTGAAGTGGCTCAATTTGCATTGCTAACTCTTCTGGCATTCTAGGCCTATTAGCTTTGTATTCCTTGTATATGTCATTACGAAAGGTTTTTCCTTTTGCATCAAATATGCAGACACTATAATCAGATGGAAATTGACTATGAGTCAAGCGAAGCATATTTAAAACGCCATAGATAACTCCTGTGGGATGATTTTCTTTATTTTTTAAATCAGGTAACGCATGAAAGGCCCTATATAAATATGAGGAACCATCTATTAATAATAATGTTTTCATAATATTTATTGCTTAATTTATTTTGATGAATAAACTAACGTATTAGATTAGTTTATTTTTTAATTTTAATCTCAACTTGCTTTTGTGATTATGTCAGATTTTGATAGAATTAAGTTTATGCTTAAAGGAATATTAAATGTTTAAATTACCATTACTTGTTCTATGTTTAATAATTTGGAACCTCTCTTTTGCAGGTGAAACTCAAATATTAGAGGACGCTACTCCGGCTCAATCGACTTTAGAGTCTAATTTTGTAAATGAACCTGAAATTACAATTAGAAAAGATGGTGAAAGTACTTTGGAAGAATATCGTATTAATGGGAATCTTTATATGATTAAAATAACACTAGAAGGTGTAACGCCTTATTATCTTTATAAAGAAACTGCAGATGGCGGGTGGCTAAGAGCAGATAGCATCTCAGAGCCATTAATTGTTCCTCAATGGGTAGTATTCGAATTTTAATAATTTTCTGAGAGCAGGGGGGTAACCCTTTTTTTTAATTATGGCTGTCTATACATCTATTGACTCAAGTGATCTTAGCGAATGGTTTAAGAAATTTAACTTGAAAAATTTTGTCGATTTTAAAGGTATTTCATCTGGGGTTACTAACTCTAACTTCGTAATTTTTATGCCTAATTCAAATTATATTTTGACTATTTTTGAGCATAATAATATCGAAGAGCTTCCATTTTATGTAGATTTAATGACTTATTTGGCTCAAGAAAATTTCTTATGTCCCAAGCCTATTGAAAACAATAGTGGACAAGCATTGGGTTTGTTAAAGAATAAGCCGGCATTAATGGTCTCTTTCTTAGACGGAAAAGAGTTAGCTATCAGGAATTCAAAGAGCTGTTATTTAGTTGGTCAATATTTAGCAAAGTTACATTTAACAACAAAAAATTTTCCTCAATCAAACAAAAATACTAGAGGCTTAAGTTGGATATCTGATATATATTTAAAGCTTAAAGAATATTTAACTCTTGAAGATCAAAAAATAATAGAAGTGGAAATTAATTATCATAAAAAAATAGATAAATCTGAGCTTCCTGAGGGAATTATTCATGGAGATCTTTTTAGAGATAATGTACTTTTTTTAAATGACAAAGTTTCTGGATTTATTGATTTTTATTATGCTTGCAATGAGAGATTTATTTATGATATTGCTATTGCTATTAATGATTGGTGTATAGATGATGATGGTAAAATTAATACATTAATGAGTTCAGAGTTTATCAAAGGATACCAATTGGAAAGAAAGCTCACAGATAATGAGAATAAATATTTTAATAGCGCTTTAAGGCTCGCAGCTCTTCGGTTTTGGTTATCTAGACTAGAAGATTTTTATAATGCGAAAGAGGGTGAGATTACCACTATAAAAGATCCAAATCATTTTAAAAATATTTTACTGGATCGGCAGGATATGCAAAATTATGTTAATTAAAGTAAAAAATTGGGTACATAGTTGTTTAATTTTATTTAAACAATCAGTTAGGCAATCTTTGTTCTTAGGGATGTTATATATAACAATATTTTTATTTTTTCCAATATTGCCGGGGGTAAAACTTATCGCGCCAATTACAATCTTTCTTTGGCCATTCATAGTTTTAATCTATATTCACTTTTATAGAGAATTAGATGAAAAGAGAGATTTCGAATTAAAGCAAATTTTTAATACATTAAAAATTAAATTTAGACCTCTTCTTTCTATCGGAGGACTGAGTTTCATTTTTGCGACGTTAGTATCATTTGTATTTTATTCTGATGTTGGCCCAAAGACTGAGGAAATTAAATCAATTGCTGAGTATAGTGAAAAACTCCTTCCTACCTTTATTAAAATTATATTAATCTCAATACCATTTTTTATGGCAACATGGTTTTCACCTCTACTTATTGTCTATAACCATTACGGAGTTTTAAAAGCCGTTAAATCTAGCCTAGCAGGAACCTTGATGTTTTCAATACCACTTCTATTGGGGTGGGCTATTTTGACAGGTGGCCTTATTCTTATAATTTTATTAGTAAGTATTTTCTTTTCATCTTTGTCATTTTTGGGTCAAAATCTTATTTCTTTTTTATCCAGTCTATTTCTTTTATTATCTTTTACCGCCTATATTTCGATACTATTTATTTTTCAATATGTAAGTTATAAAGAAATTTTTGGGTCATTAAAAACTAAACTTTAGTTAGTTTAGCAAATTCCATTAGTAACCATTTTGACCCGTGTGTTGAGAAGTTAATTTGAATAGCTAGGTCTTTTTCATCACCCTTATATCCAGTTACAACGCCCTGACCAAATTTTTGATGGGCTACGGATGAACCAATCTTTAGTTCATGTTTGGATTCAGAACGGGGGGCAGTTTTGGTTGTACTCGAAATTACGTCTTGCTTTTTCATGGAGTTGAGCTTTTTTACAAGCTGATCAGGAATTTCATCTAAAAAACGTGAGGGAAGATTATATCGAGTTTGACCATGAAGCATTCTAGATTGAGCTAAAGTAAGATAGAGTTTATTTTTAGCTCTAGTTACTGCCACATACATCAATCGTCTTTCTTCTTCTAGACCATCAGATTCAGATAAGCTTTGTTCATGCGGACATAAGCCATCTTCAAGTCCAGTAATAAATACAGCATCAAACTCTAATCCTTTTGATGAGTGAATAGTCATTAATTGAAGAGCATCATCGCCAGCTGATGCTTGAAGCTCGCCACTTTCTAGAGAAGTAAAGTTAAGAAATTCTACCAAGGTGAGTGCTTCATTTTCAATCTCAGTTGTATTTATAAAAGTTACGGCAGCAGAAACTAATTCATTTAAGTTTGATACGCGATCAATTCCATCTTTATCTTTTAGGTAGTGATCTTTTAAGCCCGAATGTATGACAATAGATTCTATAGATTCTGCAATCGAATTACCTTGAATTTCATCCTCTAAGTTCTTAATTAATCTTACAAAGAATGGGACCCCTTTTTGAATATTTTCATTTTGAGATTCAATTTCTTTTGCAGCTTCCCATAGTGAACAATTGTTCTTTTTCGCTTGGTCTTGTAACTGCTCTATAGCCCTGGCACCAATACCTCTGGTTGGGAAATTAATTATTCTTAAAAAAGCATTATCATCTGTTTTATTTGAAATCAATCGGAGATAAGCTAATGCATTTTTAATCTCAGCACGCTCAAAGAATCTTAAACCACCATAAACTCGGTAAGGGATGTTATTAGAAACAATAGCATGTTCTAATACTCGAGATTGCGCATTACTCCTATATAAAAGTGCAATTTGACTGTAATTCAGTCCACCACGGTGGAGCATCTTTATTTCATCCAAAATATAATTAGCTTCGTCATAGTCGCTTATACCCACATATTGACGAATTGGATCACCATCCCCGGATGCCGCCCAAAGATTTTTTCCAAGCCTATTTGTATTGTTATCTATTATTGCATTCGCAGCATTGAGGATATTATTTTTAGAGCGATAATTTTGTTCAAGTTTAATAATATTTTTAATTTTGAAATCTTTTTCAAGATCCTGCATATTTCCAACCCTTGCCCCTCTAAATGCGTAAATGGATTGATCATCATCGCCGACAGCGAACACAAAGTTATCTTTGCCTGCTAACAATTTAAGCCATTTATATTGAAGCTCGCTAGTATCTTGAAATTCATCAACTAAGATATGTTTAAATCTTTGTTGATAATGTTCTTTAATGGAAATATTATTTTTTAATAATTCGTAACAACCTAAAAGTAGTTCTGCAAAGTCAGCAACCCCTTCTCTCTGACATTGCTTTTCATATTCACCATAAATCTCATTAACTCTTTTTGAATGTGGGTCATATGGTTTGACATTAATAAACCTTAACCCTTCATCTTTTTTTCCATTAATGAAATATTGAATTTCTTTTGGAGGAAAAGTTTCTTTATCAACATTCATTGCTTTCATAAGCCTTTTGATTGCTGATAACTGATCTGAGCTATCTAGAATTTGGAATGTTTCTGGAAGATTTACTTCTTTATGATGAATTCGCAACATGCGATTGCATAAGCCATGAAAGGTT
>Ga0209384_1001095_pt1 | contig 14856 bp, 15 predicted proteins | sample CoawatmetaG05DNA_FD_187511 | JGI IMG/M metagenome (GOLD analysis project Ga0209384, IMG submission 187511) | Marine microbial communities from the West Antarctic Peninsula - Coastal water metaG058-DNA (SPAdes) (version 2) | ecosystem: Environmental > Aquatic > Marine > Coastal ... | reverse complement strand
GGACAATGTAATATGTGTAATTAAAATAAAATAATACACATACTTTATAACTCCTTCTCCACCAAATGAAGTAGAATCTGAAGTCATGTGATATGCGATATACATTAGTAAAAACAATAAAGAACATGCAATTGCTGCGGTATTTAATTGCTCATGCAGTTTTTTATTTCCCTTTTTAATAGCCATCACTGCTCCAACCAGCAAAACTGCGGTTACACCATTTGTAAAGGCATAAATTGGTGGAAGAAATTTTAACGGCGCTACATCAAAGCCTAAACTTCTGAGGTTTACTCCAAATAGAGCGGCTACGGCAATGGGTATTATAATTGATAATGCAGTAATTATTTTTTTATATTTTTTTTCTTGTGCTAGATTATTCATTCAACAATATTTTAATGTCTTCTTTTAATTCGTTTATTTGATCTGGAAAACCATTGTCTTGTAACGCATTATAATAAATAATTACATTGCCATTCTCATCTTTTCTAGAACGGATAAAACCATCTTTATCTACTAGTGCGAAATACCCTGAGTGCTCAAAACCACCATGAGAATCGTCCCCTTTTCCAGCGTACAATTTAAATCCTTGTTTTGCCAACGCATACACAACATTATCAGACTTCCCTGTTAGCAAATGCCAATTTTTATGTTTAATTCCATTTTTTCTAGCGTATTCTTTCAGAATTTCTGGAGTGTCTATTTCTGGAGTGATAGAAATTGAAGCAATTCCAAAATTTGGATTCCCAAAAAAATGGTTCTGAATCGTCAACATTTTTTGATTCATTATAGGGCATATTGTTGGGCAAGTAGAAAAGAAAAACTCAACAACATAGACTTTACCTTCATAAAATTTATTGGTTATTTTTTTTCCTTGTTGATTGGTAAAATCAAATTCAGGAACTTTTCGTTTTTTCGGTTGAGATTCGTTCGTATATAGATATGCTAACTGAGGTTTCGTTTTAAAACGATCTACCACTTTTGGCACCGTATAAATTCCAAATAATAAAATTATAAATGCAATACCTATATATGAATTTTTCTTCTTCATTGCTTTCTATATTTCTCTATCTGCGTCATTCTTTTTTAATGCCAACCTATATTCCGCTAATAGCACTTTTACATCATCTTTCATTTTGTCTTTTAAAATAGCAACAGAATTCATATCGTACCCAAATAATATTCCATCTTTAAAATCATCGTCATCTGTTCTACCTCTTAAATTCACCTCTTTATCAATAATAAAAGCTTTTGTTGATTGTACGTTGTTCAGCTGTTCGTCTGTTTTAAAGCTTGCATATAATGCCTCTATTTCGGCTTTAGAGCTTGCCACAAACTTCCACTTTACCATATCTGTAAAAGCGCCAACTTCTTCCTGAAGTTCTTTTACTTCAGGGATTTTGTTCTTTGGATAGATGGCAATTACCTGAAAGTTCTTAAAACCATAAAAGGGTTTATAAATCTTTTGGTTTAGATTAAAAACGGCTCCTTTGATACCCTCAATATCTTCGCCTAAAAAACAAACTACAGAAATATTCCTTTTAAATTTCACAGAATTTGTGCTGTCTATAAGAGAAATATCAACAATACTTTTTGTTACAATTGGCAGTTTTGCAAAGTTATTAATACCTGAAGAAAGCACTAAATAGAACATTAATGGGAAAATAAACAGTAAAAATAAAACGATTCTTTTTTTAGTAAAAAATTTCATAAATGACTTTTAGAATATGCTATCTAATTAAGTTTAGTGTATAAAAAAAGGTGGTTAAAACCACCTTTTTAATAATTTATATTACCACCTTACGAGTGGTGATAAAGTATCGAATAAATAGCCACCTTCAATTAGAAATAAGGTAACTAAATAGGATATTAAAAAGACTGCTGACCATACTATAGAACGTCTAAACCATTTGTTTTCGCCTTCTAAGTGCATAAAAACCCATGCAATACCATATGCCTTCGCTAACGTTAGGATAATAAAAATCCAATTTAACCAGCTAGTTCCAGGACCGTGTAAATGCAAAGATTCTGGTTTCAGAATACCTAAGTAAACCTCTACTATTGTGATAGCAGATAGAATACCAAAAACTATCCAAATTCTTTTTGTATTTGATTCGTGTGCGTGTGCCATTTCTTATCTCTATTTTTTTTATTATACTAAGTAGAAAAAGGTAAATACAAATACCCAAACTAAATCTACAAAGTGCCAATATAAACCAACTTTTTCTACCATTTCATAATTCCCTCTTTTCTCATAAGTTCCGAGAATAATATTGAAGAAAATAATGATATTAATTAAAATTCCAGAGACTACGTGAAAACCATGAAAACCTGTAATAAAGAAAAAGAAATCTGAAAAACTAGTATTTCCATACTCGTTCGCCTGCAGATTTGCACCTTCAACAACCATCTTCGTTTTTGCCAATTGAAGCGCGCCCTCTTCTCTAGAGAGAATTGCTTTCTCTTTTTTATCTAAATCAATTAATTCAGTTCTCACTTGAATTTCAGGATTTTCATTGTAAGCTTGTATTACTTGAGCAACCGAATAGGTATTGATAGCTCCTTCACTTTCAAACCACAATCCATTGTTTGTGGTATGTTGAATTCTACCGTCTGCTCTTGGTTTTACTACAAAATCTGCTAAAGCAATTTGTTTGCCGTCTTTTACAAACTGCAACACATTGCCCTCTGTCGTTTTCACGGCACCGTATGTACCATTGATAAAAGTATTCCACTCCCAAGCTTGTGAGCCCACAAAGATAATACCTCCAATAATCGTAGCAAACATGTACCAGGTAACTTTATTCTTTTTCATTTGGTGACCAGCATCTACTGCTAACACCATCGTTACAGATGAAAAAATTAAGATAAACGTCATGATTGCAACGTAAATCATTGGGAAGTCTCCATGAACAAAAGGAACGTGTGTAAAAACCTCGTCTGCAATTGGCCAAGAATCTATAAACTTGAAACGTGTTAAACCATAAGCAGCTAAAAATCCCGAAAAAGTTAGTGCATCCGATAAGATGAAAAACCACATCATCATTTTACCATAACTAGCGTCGTAAGGTTTAGCTCCACCACCATTCCAGGTATCCTTTTTGTCAATTGGTACAGCAATCTTTGCTTCCATAAATGTATTCTCTTAGTTGAATGTTAAAAATAGTCTCGCAAAATTAATCATTTTTCATCACCTAATAAAATAGAAAAAGCAAAATAGGTAAATCCACAGGATATCTACAAAGTGCCAAAAGAATGCACCTAGTTCAAACCCCAGCAAATCATTTGGTTTATACTTATATTTAAAATGATTATAAATAACAACCAGAAGTACAACCAGCCCAGCCAATAGGTGTAAAACATGCATTAAAGTGATGCCAATTATAAATGACGTTGACACCGTACTTCCTGGGCCTGTAAAATAGAGACCAAGGCTTTTAAGCTCATTAAAGCCCTCATATTGTTGCCAAATAAAACCAATTCCTAAAAAGAGTGTTACCACTAATAATAAAAGAGATATTTGTCTTTTATCCTGTTTTAAAAACCTTTTAGACGCCATCAACGTGATACTACTTGCTACTATAAAAAACGTGCTTATATAAAAAGCATCAGGTAAATCAAAAGTTACCCAATCATCTCTTTCCATACTTATTACGTAAGCACTTGTTAAACCTGCAAAAAACATCACCATACTTATCATAGCTACCCATAACATTGGTTTTGCTGATTTTCTTCTCGCAACTGTCTTTTCTTGTTGTAATGTTTGTTCTACCATCTTCTTTTTTTAATGTAAAAATTTATCTACCACATATATAATTTGCACTACTGTAATGTATAAAACACTAGACAACATTAATTTTCTCGCGTCTATGTTTTCTTCACTTTTATAAAGTTTCACACCATAATACAACATCCCAATTCCTAATAGCGCAATAATTACTGCTGTTATTGGATGAATATAAAATGCTCCTGAAACTTTTAAAACGGGTGCTATTGAAACAAAGATCATAATTACCGTATAAAAAATAATCTGCTTTATAGCGCCTCTGTCTTTTGTACCCATTGGCAACATGTTGAAACCTGCCTTTTTATATTCTTCATACTGCAACCAACCAATAGCCCAAAAGTGTGGAAACTGCCAAAAAAACTGAATCATAAATAAAAATCCAGCTTCGATTCCTAAATTATTTGTCGCAGCAACCCAACCTAACATAAATGGGATTGCGCCAGGTATTGCACCTACAAAAACAGTTAAAGGAGTTACCGCCTTTAATGGCGTATAAACGCAAGTATATAAAAATATTGAAATTGCACCAAATAATGCAGCTGTAGCATTAATGCTATATAAAATTGAGATTCCTAAAACAGTAAATAAAATCGCAGTAGTTAGTGCAACATTAACAGACATTCTACCCGTTGGCAAAGGCCTGTTTTGAGTACGTTTCATCAATGCGTCTGTATCTATTTCTATAATTTGATTAAAAGCGTTAGAAGCAGCGACCATTAAGAACCCACCAAGAGCTAGGAGCAGAAGTGTAAAATAATTAACTGTTTCTACGGCTAAAAGATATCCTGCAACAGAAGAAAAAACAACACTCAAAGACAAACCAACTTTGGTAAGCTCTTTAAAGTCTGAAATAGTAGTTTTCATAGATGTTTTATTGTCTGAAATAACAGCTGTATGCATATCAACATGTTTGGCTTGCAAAGATATTTGATAAATATGAATTTACCATAGTTTTTTGCAGCTTTTGATGTTAAAAAAAATAAAAAACCCACTCAATAAATTGAGTGGGAAAATTGCTATGAAAAAGAAAAAGTGTGGTCCTTAAAAAGAACCACATGCCAAATATAGTTATATATTTCTTCACAAAAAACAAAGAATGATGTATATGTTGTTATTTATTCTAATTCCAAACAACTGTTCTTTTAGAATTTCAATAGTTAGAATAAAATATTAAAACATCTCAAACAGCAAAGCACTTGCAAAAACTATTCTTTGCTACCGAAAAGAAATTAGTGTTGCGAAAGCATATCGAAAATTAGCGTTTAAAAACACTGTTGTTTTTTAATTGATACTCTTGTTTACTCTCTATACAAAATGCAACTCCAATTTTATTAAACTCTAATCGATGCCCATATTCGCTCACCCAACCAATCTGCTTTGAAGGATTGCCCACAACCAACGCAAAAGGCAAAATCTCTTTCGTAACAACCGCTCCTGCACCTACAAAAGCATATTCGCCAATATTATTACCACAAATAATCGTTGCATTTGCGCCAATACTTGCGCCTTTCTTTACAATAGTATTTTGATATTTATCCTGTCTTTTGATAGCACTCCTGGGATTCATAACATTTGTAAAAACCATCGATGGTCCTAAAAAAACGTCATCTTCGCAAATAACACCTGTATATATAGAAACATTATTTTGCACTTTTACATTTTTTCCCAAAACAACTTTTGGGGAAACCACTACATTCTGACCAATATTACAGGCTTTACCAATACTACAATTCGACATAATATGACTAAAATGCCATATTTTAGTTCCTTTTCCTATTTGGCAATTATCATCTATAACCGCGGTTTCGTGCGCAAAATAATCCATATGAAAATTAATATTCTGTGTTATTACTTTCTTGTTTTGTGCAAATTTCTTTAGCTGACGAAGTTCCTATTCTATCAACGCCTAAAGAAATCATTTTTAAAGCAGTGCCATAATCTCTAACGCCACCCGCAGCTTTAATTTTTAAAGGTTTTGCATTTTTAGAAATTAACTTCATGTTTTCTAGGTTCGCACCATTGGTGCGATCTCCTTCAGTTTTAAAAAAACCTGTTGATGATTTTACAAATACATTTTTTGCATTTTCCTCGCCAAAATTTTCTAAAACAGTTTGTTTTATAAGTTGTGAAATTACAATTATTTCTTCATTTGAGAGTGCAGCAACTTCTATAATGAATTTTGAAACCTTGTGATGTCGGAGGCAAAGTGCAATACAATTGGTTAATTCATTTTTTACTAAATGAATATCCCCCTTTTTAAAAGCTGCATAGTTTACCACAAAATCCAATTCATTTGCTCCTAAATCAATTGCCTTTTGTGCCTCTTGCAATTTTTCTTCTATGGATGATTTTCCTTCGGGAAAATCAATTACCGTGCCCATTAAGACGGAAGATTTTGCATCCGAGAGCACTCTTTTGACTGTTGCTATATAATTTGCACGAATCATAATTAACTTATAGTTATATTCAATAGCTTCCTCTGCCAGCTGTAAAATATTGCATAAATTTTCATGTTCAGAAACACCTGCTTGTGCAGCTGTCTTTAAATAAGTAGCATCTAAAAATTGACTGATTTTCATACTACAAAAATAACAAAATCTAAATTACACGCATAAAAAAACGCAACCAATTGGTTGCGTTTTACGTTTTACTCCACACTAAAAGCTATTGGCAGTATGTATCTCACTCTTACTGGTCTGTTTTGTTGTTTTCCTGGTGTAAATTTAGGGAGTTTATAAATAAGCCTTTGCGTTTCTTTTTCTAGTCGTTTGTGAGGTGCTCTTATTTTAATATCTATTACATTGCCTTTTTTATCAATTAAAAATTGGGTCTGAATTTTATGTACCCCAGCATGTAAACCCAATTCATTTGCTAAATCTACATTAAAATTACGTTGTACAAATTGTTTCATTTTTGAATCGAAACAACGTTTATTCTCTTTTTTAGACAAGCCCTCACATCCTTTAAAAACAGGTGCATTTTCAATGTTTATAAAAGGAACATCCTCGATAATTGGGTCATCTTCCGAAATATCTACAACAAGAATATCATCTATATTTACAATAGTAGGGATGTCTTTTGGCACATCCAAAATAGTTTCTTTGTCCTCCTCTTTTCCCTTTTCAATAGGGGCATTAAGAATAAAACTTTCGTTTTTAAGGGGCACTACTTTAGGAACAGTTTTAGGTTCTTTCCTAAAAACAACTTCTGTATTCAACGGTACATAAGCCATACACGGCAAACAAGAGAAATCATAATCCACAACTTTTTTCTGTTCGGTTTTGTGCTCTAACGAGAGATGCACAACAAAAAGCACTAATACAAGACCTAACTGAGTAAAAATATTAGAAAACCTTTCTAATTGTTTTGTTGGTAATTTTTTTAAATTTTTCATGATAAGATAGTTTTTACGTTGCAACTTTATAAAAACAACAAATATGCCACAAAAAAAACAGCACCAAATAAATGTAATGCTGTTTGCCTATTTTTGATATAAAAGTAGTTACTTCTCTAAATGTTTTGTTGCGATTTTTTCTAATTCATCATACCAATTTTGACCAAACTTTCTAACCAAGCCTTGCTTTACAAATTTATAAACAGGTACTTGTAGCTCTTTTCCCAAAGTGCATGCAGCATCACAAATTTCCCACTTATGGTAATTTACTGCCGAAAACTCGCTATAATTATTTACCCTTATAGGGTATAATTGACAAGAAACTGGTTTTTTCCAAGCTATCGCTCCAGAATTATAAGCTTCTTCAATACCACAAAGTGTAGATTTTTTGCCATCATAAATTACATATGCACAATCTGCATTATTGACTAAAGGGGTTTCTAATTCACCCCATTCACTTGTTACCGAAGTTCCTTCCTTTTCTATAACTGCAATGCCTTCTTTTCTTAAAAAAGGTTTTATTTTTGGATAAAGATCTTCTAAGATGTTGGCTTCTTCTTTATCTAAAGGCGCACCAGCATCTCCATCTACACAGCAAGCACCGCCGCATGCAGAAAGGTTACACACAAAATCTTTTTCTATAATATCTTCTGAAACTATTGTTTTTCCTAATTGAAACATGCCACAAAAATAAGATAATTATTTACTTTAAATTTACACTTTGCTAAACTTAGTTAACTAATTTTACAAAATAAAATTCAAATTAAAATGAAATTTAATTTTAAAGAAATATTTACAGCCTTTATGGTCTTATTTGCGGTAATAGATATTATTGGAAATATTCCTATTATCATAGATTTACGGAAAAAAGTAGGTCATATTCAATCTGAAAAAGCATCTATAATTGCTGGTGTCATTATGATTGTATTTCTTTTTTTAGGACAAAGCTTATTAACATTAATTGGTATTGATGTAAATTCATTTGCAGTAGCCGGTGCTCTTATCTTATTTTTTATTGCGCTAGAAATGATTTTAGGAATTACTCTTTACAAAGACGACGAAAACTCTGCAACCATTACGGCTACCGTTTTTCCTTTAGCTTTCCCATTAATTGCAGGCCCCGGAAGTTTAACAACCTTACTTTCTTTGCGTGCAGAGTTTCATTTAGAGAACATTATTGTGGCTGTTTTATTAAATGTAGCTTTAATTTACGTTGTTTTAAAAACATCTTCTAAAATAGAACGTCTAATCGGTCCTATCGGAATTCAAATTATTAGAAAGATTTTTGGAGTTATATTATTAGCTATTTCAGTAAAGCTCTTTGCTCAGAATATTAAAGCCTTATTTATTTAAATGGAATTTGATGCATTAATTATAGGCGGTGGCGCTTCCGGTTTACAGTGTGCTTTGGTGTTGGGTTCAGCAAAAAACAAACCTTTTGCTGCAAATAAAAAGATTGGTATTATTATGCACCAAAGAACGTCTCACATACAAAATGCTTTGTTTAATAATGTTTTAGGACTATCTCCTAGAACATTGGGAAAGGATCTTTTATTGGAAGGAAAACAACAATTATCCTCATTATATCCTGCTGTTTCTCAAATAGAAAATGAAAAAGTAATTTCGATTGACAATATTAACGGAGGTTACACAGTAGTTACCAATAAAGGCGTGCACACCTCTGCAGTTGTAATTATTGCCTTAAACTACTCGAAACCCTTTGCTATTGCAGGTTTAGACCATTATATTGAGCCTCATAAAAAAGCAAACCCAGAAAAAGACAGAATTCAACTTAAAAATAAAGATTCTTTAATTAAAAAAGGACTGTATTGTTGCGGCACAATTGCTGGTTGCAGAAGTCAGTTTGCAATTGCTGCAGGAAGTGGCGCTGCTGTTGCAACAGATGTTCTAACACTTTGGAACGGTGACAAGCACGTTAAAATTCACGACAAGATATAACTATTAGCACGTGTTTGATTTTTCAGAGTTTTCTCAGTAGAGCTACTTCCTATGCATTGGCCCTGTGAATTGTTATTCCTCCTTTCATATCATCTAATGATTTCTTTACAATTAACAAACCAAGTCTAATCCTTTAAATTAAGTCAATATTTTGTTTACGAGTAAAGGTTATAGTGTTTCTTAAGATCTAATTCTGTAACAGAAGTACCTTGTTTTTTTTAGAAGAAAATGCATTCGCAATCTCTTTTGTCTCCAAAAAAATAACAGCATTATTCAACCGCTATATGCCGCTTCTTTTCTGTAAGTTTTAAAAGAAATATTAACGAGTTCTATTGCTTTATGAATAAAGAGCCATTTTAAAACCATTCAATATTTAAAATCACCAATACAAAACACTTCTATGATAATAAACACCTAAAGTAATTCGTTTTTATGCAACAACCGGCTCTTTTTAGCGCGTTTCCCACTTATTGCTTTTATTGCCCTACTACTGTTAACATCAAAAAAAATAATCTTTGAGTTCATCTATTTTCTTTCAATTTATTGTTTGTAGGTAATCAAATACGTTGTTTTTAATATTCTCTAAATAAATGGATTACTTCACCTGCCAATCTTAACAAGTTTTCAACCCCACAATCTTTCTAAATTAGAAAAAAAATAACACCTTTCTAAAACCACAAAACAGAGACATTTAAAATAACAAATTATAGCTATAGTATGAAAAACCCATGAAATGTATTATCTTTGTAAAACCCTATTGAATACTGCCCCATAACAACATGAAATTAGATCAAAACCACACCGGTAAGGATTTGGATATGCTGACGGATAAATTAAACTCAGGAAATAAACAAACCCGACTATTAGCTCATTATGACTTGCTATTAAGAGCATCTGAAGATATGATTACCATACATGACCTTTATGGTAAAATTATTTCTTATAATGGACCAACCTGCTATAACGTGTCGTCTAAAGATATGGTAGGTAAAATGCCCTCCGACATTCTTGAAAAACACCCTTCCGATAAACTTATAGAAGTATTTAATAAAGTAAGGCGCACTGGTAAAAGCGAAACAATAGAACTAAATTTTGAATGGGGAGGTCAAAAAAAGTGGTTTTCAGAACACATCTATCCCTTAAAAAATGCAGAGGGTGAAGTAGTAGAAATGGTAAAAGTGTGCAAGGACATACACACGCTTAAAGTTGCTGAACAAGAAGTTGAAAAGCAAAATGAAACCTTACTTGAACTTGAGAGATCTTACAGAGACGTAGTAGAGATGAGCAGCGACTTGATTTCTATTTTTGACAGCAAAGGAAAAATACTATTCATAAATCATGCCTCCAAAAAATTCTATGGTTTGAAACCAGAGGAATGCTTAGGCCGCTTCGTTTTTGACTTTATTCATCCAGACGACACCGCACGTGCCCAAACTAAATTTACAGAATGGGTAGATTCAAAAATAAATAGTTTTGATTTTGAAAACAAACAAATAAGCGTTTCAGGGAAGGTACTTGAAACGGAATGGAAAGTAAATATTCAACGAGAAGGAAAGGAAATAAATAAAATAACGGCTATAATACGAGACATAACTGAACAAAACACCACACAACAAAAATTAATTAAAGCCAATAAACGACGTGAGCAGTTTTTAAACTTCTTTGAACTCTCTCCTAATATTATGGTAATTGCAGACCCAAATGGAGCATTTACAGAGATAAACCCTGCTACCACAAAATTACTTGGGTATTCAAGAGAAGAAATTACAGGAAAACCCTTTATAAATTTTGTACATCCTGATGACCAGCAGAACACACTTGACCAAGTAGAGGAGCGATTTAAAAAAAGTTCCTCAACTAATTTTGAAAATCGATACTTATGTAAAAATAATAAGCATGTGTTATTATCTTGGAATGCTTTTTATAACAACGAAGAAGGAAGTGTATACGCCACTGCGCGCGATATTACAAATGAAAGACGTATTGAAACAGAACTTATCGAAGCCAAAGACAAAGCGGAAGAAAGTGACCGTTTAAAATCTGCCTTTTTATCTAATATGTCACATGAGATTCGCACACCTATGAATGGCATTCTTGGTTTTTCAGACTTACTTAAAACGCCTAACCTTTCTGGGAAAGAGCAAAAGCAGTACATAAACATTATCGAAAAAAGTGGCAAACGAATGCTTAGTATTTTGAATGATATCGTTAGTGTTTCGAAAATAGAATCTGGCCTTATGGAAGTGCATATTCAGGAAGCCAACATTAATAACCAAATGGATTTTGTTTTTTCCTTCTTTAAGCCAGAGGTTCATGGAAAAGGACTACATTTTTTAATAAGAAAGTCCTTGGCGAAAAAAGAGGCTTTTATTCAATCAGACCCTGAAAAAATATTTGGTGTTTTTACCAATCTTGTTAAAAATGCTGTTAAATTTACAAAGGAAGGAACTATAGAATTGGGATACACATTAAAAAATTTAAAGGGTGTTTCAGAATTAGTGTTTTATGTAAAAGATTCAGGCATAGGGATACCCAAAGACAGACAGTTAGCAATCTTTGATCGTTTCGTGCAAGCTGATATTGCAGGTAAAATGGCTTATCAGGGAGCAGGTTTAGGCTTGTCTATCTCCAAAGCCTATGTAGAATTACTTGGTGGAAAAATTTGGGTAGAAAGCGAAGAAGGAAAAGGGTCTATATTCTTCTTCACTCTGCCGTACCAAACAAAACCTAAGAAAAAAAACGTGTAGAAAATGAATAGCAACCCGAAAGTCTCTGGATTAAAAATATTAATTGCTGAAGATGATGAAATGTCGGCAATGCTTTTAACAATTATCGTTAAAGACTTACGAAAAGAAATATTTAGAGCAAAAACTGGAATTGAAGCCGTAGATATTTGCTACAATAACCCTGATATTGATTTAATCTTAATGGATATTCAGATGCCCGGCTTAAATGGAGACGAAGCAACCCGAAAAATTCGAGAATTTAACAAAGACGTTATTATAATTGCACAGACAGGTTTGGTATTATCTACCAACAAAGAGAAACTGATTGAAGCAGGTTGCAACAACTATTTGGCAAAACCAATTAATAAATTAGAACTAATCACTTTAATAGAAAGCTATTTCAAAAAGTAGCTGTTGTGTTCGTGTTTTATAGAAAAAATAATAAATTTAGTGAGTTCGCATACGATCATGAAAAGATAATATATTAAAAAAAGTATTAAAGTTTAGCTGTGTAAACTATTTCAACATTATTAAAACCTCTTTAATTATCTTCAAACAAAAATAAAATGGTTGAACCACTGTTTTACAATCCATTGAAGTCTCGAATTCTTCTTTAAGTAAATTATTTATACAAAAGAGCACATACTATGGAATAAAGTGATGTGAACCACCATCAATTTACCCCCAATTAAAGTCACCATTCGAAATGTTATATTTAACGAGTTCATTTACAAACGCATTAAATACGTTCTTAAAGAGAGTGGAATTATTCATTCAGTGGTATGGTAAATGAAAACAAAGAACCAATGCCCTCCTTACTTTCTACCCAAATTTCACCTTTATGTTTTTTAACAAACTCCTGACAAATTAAAAAACCTAAACCACTTCCTTTTTCATTGTCTGTTCCAGAGGTGGTGAAGTTTGAATTTATATCAAACAATTTATTTATGTTTTCAGTAGAAATCCCAAAACCTTGATCTTCTACACTAATTACCCAATGTTTTTCATTTTTGTTTATGGAAATAGAAATGGTTTTATCATTTGGGGTAAACTTAATTGCATTTGAAATTAAATTCCTAATAACTGTTTTAATCATATTAGAGTCCGCAAAAATGATTTGATTTTCGGGTATCTTGTTTAAAATAGTTAATTTTTTATAATTGGAGGCTTCTTGAAATAAGCTTAAGGTTTTAGATGTAGTTTCATATAAATTATAATTAATAGGGTCGAAAATTATGTCGTTTTGTTGGGTTCCTGCCCATAATAAAAGACCCTCTAACAACTCATAAGTTGAGGTAGATGTTACTTGTACCGAGTGTAATAGTTCTGAAAGAGTTTCTGTATCATTCAAATCAAAATCTTTCGAAACTAGATGATCAATTACCACTTTAAAACCACCTATTGGCCCTCGTAAATCATGACCTATAATTGCAAATAATTTGTTCCTGGCTGAAATAAGAGATTGTAATTCATTATTTTGGTTCTTAATTTTATTATTTTTCCTCTTAACGTCATTAATTACACTCCTTAGTTTGAGAACAAATAAAACCAATATAATAAATAAAATTATTGCAGCTGTAAGCAATATGTTTTTGGTCTCTATTTTACCCTTTTGTCTGAGTTCAGTTTGCGCAAGTAAACTATTTTGTTTGTTCAGGGCATACGATAAGAGTGAAGATTTAACCAAATCAGTTTTATCTTCCATACTTTTCAGATGAATATTATCTGAAATTAATTTCTGCTCCGTAAGATACTTTTTCACCATTTTTTGGTTATTCTCATTCGAGTAGTGTAATATCTCTTCATGATAAATTGCAGGAAGATAACTGGAAAGATTATATGTCAGGGCAAACTCAGATGCCTGATTTAAAAAATAAATTTGCTTATCATGTTGTTTTCTAATTTTATAAGTTTCAGAAATATTTATTAAAGATTCTAAAGTGGTTATTTTATGAGCATCCTTGGGTGATTCACTATAAATTTCAATTACTTTTTGAAAATAGACTTCTGCTTTATTGTAGTTTTTAGAAGATAACTCTAGACGCCCCAATACGTTATAACAAGAGGATAGTAAACTTGAGTGTCCGATAGATTTACTTATATCGATAGATAAAAGGGTTGTTTCCTTACTGTTTTCTAAGTCTTTGTTATTATAGTAGCTTTCCCCAAGATTATGCAAAGAAACCGCAATCCGCTCTGGAAGATTCAGTTTATTAAAGATGTCGAGCGAACGTTTATAATACATAATTTGTTCTTCAAAATCATTTAAATATCCGTAAAGCAAACCAAGAGATATATAGCAATTAGCAAGACCTTTCACATCATTTTGATTTTTAAAAATAGCTTGAGATTTTTGAATATAATCCATACCGAGAATATAAATCTCCTGGAGTGAGTAAAGACTTCCTAGGTTGAGATAAGCATAGGCTTCTCCGAGTTTATAATTATATTCTAAAGATAAACGGAGCGCCGATTGTGCGTATTCCATTGATTTTTTTGTATCAACAAAAGTTAGATCTCGGCTTAAAATATTTAAGGTTTCTATTGAATCGATAGATACAATATTTTCATTATTCTGAGATGAATAATTTACATTTTGTCCGCTAACATTCAGTATGTTAAGTGCACATATGAGTATACTGAAAACTAAGGAGTTTTTCATTACTTGGTTTTTAAATACTTACGTTTTAAATAAAAGTTTTAAATTTTAGGGAAAATTAAATTGGGGTTTTTTATTTATTGAGGAAAGATACTAAATTATTTCATTCTTGATGCATAAAAGGAATTGTATTGCACCCTCAAAGAATCATTTTTTTATTTTAGGAGCTTACAGACTCTCCAAATACATTCTTAAAAGTAGACTGAGTTTATTAAAACTAAGAAGAAATAAAAAAGATAAAAGCACAATATTGTCCTTTTATATATTAAGGTTATTGTTTTCTTCTTGTTCCTTTAACGGAGTTATACCGCAAAAAAAAAAGAGATGATTTCTA
>Ga0209384_1001092_pt1 | contig 14878 bp, 13 predicted proteins | sample CoawatmetaG05DNA_FD_187511 | JGI IMG/M metagenome (GOLD analysis project Ga0209384, IMG submission 187511) | Marine microbial communities from the West Antarctic Peninsula - Coastal water metaG058-DNA (SPAdes) (version 2) | ecosystem: Environmental > Aquatic > Marine > Coastal ... | reverse complement strand
ATCAAGTGTGAAGTTATCCACTACTACACCAGCATTGGCTGTTACGACTCCTGCGACTGCAAGCGTAGACGCCATATCCACAGCACCATCAATGTCTACAACGTCTAGGTTTGAAGTACCGTCTACGTCTATTGCACCTGAAATGTCTAGTGTAGCTGCATCTAGCTCACCAGTAATTGTTAAGTTTCTTATTCCTGTATAATCTTTGTTAGAATCTAATATAACTGCTTTAGAAGCTACTGCCGTACCTACTGCTGTGCTTCCTATGTCAAGAGCATTAAGCTCTCCGACTACTGCTGTGATGCCGTCTAGGGCATTAAGTTCTTCTGGTGTAGAAGTAATTTGTGTATTGCTTGCTGCTGCTAATACAGGAACTGTACCTGATACGTTAGGTAAAGTAATTGTTCTATCGGCTGTAGCGTCTACAATAGTAAGTGTAGTTTCGTGGGCATCAGCAGTAGCACCTTCAAATATAACGGCATTGTTAGCACTCATAGTAACTGAGTCTACAGTACTAAGTGTACCACTAACAGAAATATTAGTAGCAGAAAGTGTTCCTGTACTTGGGTTGTATTTTAAATCACCATCAGACTCTAAGCCTAAGTTACCACCGTCTAAGTCTCCACCGGCTGTGAAGATAATTGCGTTGTTTTCGTTTGTGTTTTCGTTATCTGTAATAGTAACTGTTGTAGCTATTGCTGCTGTACCCGTTGTATCTTGGTTAAGTGTACCAATTGTAAAGTCTAAAGTATTGTCTCCATCTTGGTAAGCTACTGTAATTCCTGATTCAGTATTACTTGATACCATAGCTCCTACAGTATCACTAATTGTTTCTGCTAGAGTTACACCACCAATAGTAATTGCATCAGCTTCTAAAGTACCATCTATGTCTGCATCACCTGATATGTCTAAGGTTGCAGCATCTAGCTCACCACTAATAGTAATATTTCTACCACCAGTAATGTCAATATTTGCATCAGCTATAAGAACTTTACTTGCTATAACAGTTCCGTTTGTTATTCCATCTATAAGATTTATGTCTGCTGCAGTAGCTGTAACTGTTGTTCCGTTTAAAGATAGTGCATCTGTTTCGAGTGTGCCATCTATGTCTACGTTTCCTGATATATCTAAACTTGCTGCTGTTAATACACCTGCAACTGCAAGAGTTGTAGCCATATCTACAGCACCATCAATATCCACGACATCAAGATTAGTAGTTCCGTCTACATCTAAATCACCGTTAAAGTCTACATTTCCAGCTACAGCAAGGGTTGTAGCCATATCAACAGCGCCATCAATATCTACTACGTCTAAGTTTGTAGTACCATCAACATCTAAATCACCGTTAAAGTCTACATTACCTGCAACTGCAAGAGTTGTAGCCATGTCAACTGCACCATCTATATCAACAACATCTAAGTTAGTAGTACCATCGACATCAATGTCTCCAGAGATGTCTAAACTTGTACCAGTTAGTACGCCTGTAACACCTAGAGTTCCTGCAATAGTAGCGTTTACATCTACGTCTAGCGTATCAATGTGTGCTGTACCGTCTAAGTACAAATCACGCCATTCCTGCGAAGAACTTCCAAGATCAAAAGCACTATCCGTATTAGGAATAATGTCACTGTTTACATCAGCGCCAAAAACTACATTGTCGGCTGCTGAGTCACCTAGAGTTAGTGTGCCTCCGTTAAAAGTAGTAGTTCCAGTAACCGTTAAGTTACCGCCTACAGCTACATTACCTGTGGTTGTAATGCTATCAATGTAAGCATTTTTAAAGTATAAAGAACTAGTACCTATATCTACATCACTATCTGTAACTGGGGAAAATACACCATCAGATATGCGGACTTGTTCTACCGCTGCACTAGATACTTGTACAAAAACACCCCAACGATTGTTAGTACTGTCGGCTTCTATTTTATTTAAAAAATCTAAGTCGCCTATGCGAAATATAGAGCCACCACCGCCTGTTGTTCCGTCGTGCCTATGACCAGAAGTTGTAGTACTGCTTGCATGATAAACAAAAGCATTTAAAAGTTGATTATATTCGTCATTAAAAAGGGCGGCTGTGATGGTATCTCCATCAGCTATTGTACTTTGTCGTGTGTATGCTTGAGCCATAGTTTAATTCTCTCTTGTCCGAAGGACTAACGCCCTTTTAGATTATTGTCTTCCTGAAGGTCTATAGTTGATGTACAATCCGTTTATAGTATACGGAGCATTATCATCATTACTAAAGATTTTAAAAAAGTTACTGTGTCCGCTTCCTACTATTGTAGACTTAACTAAAGGTTGTTCAGGCGACCCAAATTTACTTGTACCAAAAATAGCTACAGAGTCTCCGAAAATAGAGGGAGTTGCTGAAATAATATTAGCATCTCCGGGCTGAAGTCTATCTAAACTATCAAAATCAAAACGAACTCTAAGTGTTGGAGATACATCTCCTTCAGGAAGTAAGGACACTTTAACATGATCTAAAGTTTTTAAAGTACCAAAGTCTCCGTAATCAAAATCAGGCGACTGATATTCAGCTTCAATATTTACAGATGTTCCTGCAGGGTTGTATGTATTTCCCGTATCATGGTTATAAACATACCCATCTCTATCTCCATGATATATTTTTTCGTTTCTTGCATAGTTAAATCCAGAAGTAATCGCGGGAGCTTGTATGCCTGCTACTTCTGACCACTCAAAGCCTCTTTTAGTAAGAGTACCTATAATACCTTTAGAATTAGTTGTAGAAGAAGTGCTTGTGCTGTAATACATTCTGTATTGCGATTTATCTCTTAGTACAACACTGCTGTATTCAAATATAGAATTTGATCCCACAATTGAATTTATTAATGGTTGTATTGAGCTACTAATAGTTCCTAACTCTACATCGCCAATTCGTGCTGTGCCTGCAATAGTTCTAAAACCATCAGGAGCAAGAAAAATCAAATCACCTGCAAACTCTTGTATAGTCTTACCATCTACACAACCTACGTTTTTTGTAACAGGAACAATTGCTATATTACTTGAGTCATTTATATTTTGTAATTTATATATAGAGTTCCTACAAAATACAAATAATTCATCTCGGAAAGATTTTAAACCTACTACTTGATCGTCTAATACAATACTACCAGAGCCTGTCGATGTAAAATCATCTATGTCATTTGTTCCACTATAGAATATAGTATTTAAAGCTGTGGCTGCTCCAGCAACTACTAAATGCTTATCGTGTATAACACAATATTTAGGAAAATGTGTACCGCTTACTGTTATTTCTTTTGCAAAAAAAGTTCTACTTGTTAAAACATCTGTTCCTGTCATTTTAAAATAAAAGGGTTTAGCTCCAGATCCTTCATCAGTAACGACAACTTCGCCATATATTGTGTTACCTTCAAAAACTGCAAAAGAAGATTTAGTCTGGGAAGTTCTAGCGGAAGCACTACGTCCTGTAAAAGCAGAATAATTATCTCCCCCTGCCGCAACACTAGCTTTGTTAATCTGCAACCAACTATCGCCATCTTGACTAAAGTATATATTTGTTCCTGCTGCAGCTATTACTCCATCAGCATAAACCTGTAGCCCTTCTATGTCATTAGCACTGTTAGGTCTTGTGCCATCTCCAAAAAGATTAAAGCCATTAATACGTCTATAGCCTCCCCTTGTAGAGACTTCAAAGTTTTTTAACTTAGTTGCAATTCCGGGGGTTTGCAAAAGCTCTAGCGAATTACTAGATATATTTAAACCGCCCTGTAACGCAACTGAAAAAGGTTGCGACGCAGCCACTAGAAAGAAATCCTATCGTCTGTCATATTTTTAGGCTGAGGATTAATGAGATTAGATTTCATTCTTTTCATCCCCTGCTTATAATCATCCAATGCAAAAACCGCTTGTTGCAAGCTTTCTTTAAACTGATGAACATAGTAACGTGTGCGTGCTGTAATAACAGAAGCATATTGATCGGGCAGTATAATAGCATCCCCGTGTGAAACAAGTTCTGTAGGCGCACTAAACGCATAAAAATAAACTTTATATGCTTTATCAGGAATAGGACTTAATCCAAACTTGCGGTTATCAGGACTTCGGATTACATAAGAAGGTTCTCCGTAGTTCTGAGTATCTGCATCATCTGCATTTTCAGAATCTCTAATATATCTTTTCCAATCTGTAAGAGTAATAAACCGCAAACCTTTAGATACAAAAGGAGCAGCTTCTCCTGAGACACCTATAGTAGTAAGATAAAAATCATCCCAATCTACACACGAATAATCTGTAGTAATACTAGAGCTTCCTGATTTAAGAACGTACCAGCGTGTTCCTGCTGTAGTAGATACATTAACATTTCCATAGAAAGGATCAGTATCTCCGCTAGTTGCAACAGCAAAAAAAGGTAATTGAGGTTCTGCATTAGCAATGTCATTTAAAGATCTATTAATAGACTCTTTTATAAACGCCTGTATTCCTACAGCGTCCGAAAAGTTTGCTGATGTTAATTGAACTTCATTCAACTCTCTAAGAACTTCGTTAGTAAGTGTTAAATATGTAGTAGCCATTAAGCATCCTTTTTCTTTTTACTGAATATGTTATCATAATTACTAACATACTTCTGTTTAGCTTTACCAGAATACGAAGTACCTAACAGTCCTAAGACTCTAGTGCTTTTAGGCTTACTAGAGCCATTTAGGACTATAGGATTTTTATCACTACCAAGTTGTGGCATACGTCTAGTCTAGTTGTTCAAACTGTACAATATACTTAACCGTAGTAGCGGCTGTAGCTAGATCAGCACCGATGGGAGTAAGCCTAGCGTGTAAAGTTCTTGCTGCTGCACTATACAAAGTTGATGCAATAACAATAGCTTCTGAAGTTGCTGGACCGCCTACTACACCTGCTGTTACTGAAGTACTCACAAATTGATTAGCTGCGTGCCCATGTGAATCTTTAATAAGATACAAAGGTGTTTTAGCTGCCCAAGTTACGGCTGATCCACCATCGTCAAGGATAGCTTCAGTAGCGATGATTTGTCCACCACCTGCGGCTGTTCCTAAACTAAAGTCTACGTCATTGCCGCTTGATCCGCCAGTTACAATATTACCTGCTGGAATAGCAATTAAGTTACGAATAATAGTTCCCGCAGGTTGTACAAAGCTAACATCAGTATTTGTATCGTCTGTAACAGCAATAGTAGCAGTGGTTACGGTAACGTCTGCTTCTATTACTTGTTGTCCGGGGTTGGTTTCTTCGACTCGATCTGCAATATCTCGTACATCTACAGTACGAGCAGTATTTCGACCAGAGTCTCTAATGTTGACTGCTGCCATGATTCTTACCTCTTTTTAATTTTTAAAAGTCTTATAAAAAAAGAAAGAGGGGCTTTTACACCCCCCTTACTTATTTAGTCAATACCGTAGAAAGCAGATACTAACGCGTCAGCACGAAGTACTTTGGATCCATAAACATGGAGTCCTCGTACAATGTCGCCAAACGAATCAGGATCGCGCAATACTTCAGTACTTGTAATCGTCTGTGCTGTTGCAGTAGAAGACATGTGACCCGCCAAACATTTGCCTGCAGCATTAGATGCAGCAGCAATGTTGTTTGATTTGTACATTTCAAATCCACGCAGCTTACCAGAAGATACTAGACCATTTCGGATTGAGCCTGAACCTGCATTGTAATCAACAGACAGAAGTTTAGATGCAGAGCTTGCAAGAACTTCGTAGAAGTCAGGCGAGGCTAAGAACCAACGACCTTCTTCAGGAATATTCTGCTCGTCAAGTAGACGAGACATGTGCGACAGTACATCAATAGGATCATGTTCAGATGATCCAAAACCTATGTCAAGATTACCAGTTCCATCAAATGTGCCCGCTGCTAAATCAGTAGCGTTGTCCGAACCAAGAATATGGTTAGGACTGGAAGCAGAAACACCTGCGAACATAGTAGCAATTACACCTTCATCATAAGCATCTCGAAGGGCGTATGCTGCAGATGAACTAGCTACTTCTTTAAAGTTAACGTGAGACATTGAAGTTTCAATATCATCAACGATGAATTTAAAAGCGTTAGCTGTATCAACTACAAGAGTTAGCTCTTGATCTGTTAATTTAGTTGCTGTAACATCTGCTCCACGTTCGTATGTGTACACAGTGATTTCAGGTTCTTTTATAATCTTTACGGAATCTCCGAAAGCGGCAATCTCACCAGCGTAATCTGTGTTGGTGATCGCTTCTATAACCGAAGCCTTTCTGAAAAAGTTAAGAACCTTTTTAGAGTAGACTGCGGGAAGAAAAAACGAATTAGTTTGACCACTGACGGAGTTTGCAAAGTTTGCATTTGTATCAGTACCGGGTTCAAAGAACTGATCTGAGGCGTTATAAGCCATAGTTACTCTCCATTATATATATCAAAATTAAAAGTTAATTATTATTTTACTATCCTGCCTTCGTGAATTGCTTTTCCGATTTCATCTTCAAACCGATCAAACTCATCCATAGACATTTTAGTAATTTCCCTTTCAGTCCAAATTTTATCTTGCTTAGGCTCAACCGCAGTTGTTTTGGTTGAAACCATATCAGCAGCAGATTTTTTGGACTTAGTTGAAGATGGCCGTGTAGCTCTTGAAGAAGCAACACCCATATCACGTTTAAATAAATCTAGCGCACGACTAGCGAGATCGCCATCATTAGCATTATTATATATCCAATTTTGGATAGACTGTGGTTGTGCTTTCGCCCAATCATGAAACTCATCACTGTTTTTAAGTTCTTCAAAATCAGGATGGTTCTGTAACAGTCTGTCTTCTGCTTGTTTAGTAATTAAACTTATTTCACGCTCTTCTAAAATTGCAAGTTTCTCTTCTAGGCTTTTAGTCCGTTCAGAGCTTTGCATGTGTGCAACAGTTTCAACCACTTCATAAACATCAGGATATTGTGATCTAAACCTTTCCAAGTCCTCTGGAGACTTAGGAGCTACATATTGAGGTCTGTTTTGAGCAGCTTCCTCTAGTAATTCCTGTTCTCTCGATTTAAACTCAGTAAGCTTAGAGTCATAATGTGCTTTTAGATCATCGTATCTTTTTTTATAATCAGGCTTCTTATAAGGTTTATCCTTAGAAGCTTCCTTCTTAGTTTGCTTAGGTTCATCTTCCTCTAATACTTCTTGAGGCTTTTGAAAAAAAACACCGTCAGCAGATTCGAATTTCGTCTCTTTTTGTGTGTGCCATTCTTTTTTCGCGTTATAAGGATTTGCGCTTTTTTCTTGAGATTGTGCCATCTTCTATACTCCTACTCAGGGCTTTCTAAACAAAGTAGCTGCAAATGTCGACAGTGCAGGGTTTGTTTTTGTAAAGGTAGCCTTTCGGTTTATGTTGTGATAAAGGGCTTAAGTAATAAGGTAGCTCTATCGTTTATTGCAATCGGGGGTTAACAGACCTCATATCTTTTCTGATATCATCATCATTGATATTTTCATCTGGAAGCGCACCTAACAGGCTTGCTTGCGGTTTTTCAGTCATTACCCCACCGAGGGCAACTTCTTGTCTTTCAGCATCAGCGGCAGTTTGGGCTTCTTCCATCATACTTTGTAATCTGTCTGCGCCTATGTACTCTGTTGCTTTTGCTGTAAAAACAAACTCACCATCCGACAACCTTGCGGGTATCGAATCGGATACTTCTGAACCGGGCCCTTCAACGGGACCAGATCCTGAAAATTCTGTAGCTGTATCCATAAGCTTATCAAACATAACGCTTAATTCTGGATCAGCTTCTAATTTACTCATTAACACTGCCTCTTCTTCTGGATTTAGAGACTGAGAGATTACAAAGTCTAAGTACTCGTCTTCCATTTCTATATCAGGCATCAGTGGTTGTTCTTCAGACATTGGAGTTTCTGTTTCTTCCATTGGCATAGGCATTGCCATAGCCATTTGAGAATCTATTTCGCCGCCTTCATTAAATCCTAAAACATCCATTCGGGCATTTCTAATTGCATCATCAGGACTTCTATCCCCTTTTTCATAAGCCCTGTCGGTAATCAGATCACTTATCCTATCGCGAAACCCCATTTCAGTATCACCAGAAGCTTTCCTACGAGCAAAGCTATTAACAGCTAGTTTATACTGCTGATTATAAAAATCTTGTGTATATTTATCTCGTGCAATTTGTTCTTGTGTCAATTTAAGCTCGCCTTCTTTTCGCTTATTTTCTGCTATGCGCTCTGCTTCTTGGCGTGCTTGCTCAATTTCAGCAAGCTTTGCTTCTTGAGCTTCCTCAACATATGCAAGATATTCTTCATTGTTTAAGCTATTACTTGGTTTTTCTCTTTCTTTTTTTCTTTCGGTAGCAACATCAGCGGCAGCCTTTAGTTTTTGATTTTTGGTCATGCCCCCTTCGGCATAAGTAGCTCTGCCGCCTTCACTATAAGTATAAGAAGTTTTTGCAGGCTTACCGCCTTTCATTTTTTTATCTCGTTTTTTTCCAATCGTCATAGGTGCAATAGCTATTGCTATCCCTTCCATTTGTTCCCGCATCGAGCCATTTCTTTTATTTTTACCCATTAGTTAGTCTCTTTAATTATTTGTTTAACCGATTGGGGGAGCTGCAGCAACCGTTCCAGAGAACTCACTCTCCCCTGACTGCGGTACATTTCCAGTTCCGATGTTGCCACCGCCAGTACCTGTAACTCCAAGGTCTTGAGGTGCTTGAGGTGCTGCTCCAGAGGCTCCCATTGCTTCGGGTTGTTGACTAGAAGGTTGAGCTTCCTCGCCTGTATTTTGTCCAGCATTTTGCATACCTATTATTTGAGCCATGATAGCTGCTTCTTCAGGATCGTTGAGTATTTCATCGGGATCTAAGTCTAAGCTGTAGGCCAATTCACTTATAAGTTTAGAAATTTTAACAAACGGAGCAATAGCAGGACTTTGTGCGGTTTGTAAGAACATAGTCAATCGTTGACTTCGTACTTCTTTTTGCATCAAGCTATTTGTTCCAGATGCTCTAATTTCTAAATCACCTTTAACATCCATATCACCTTCAAAGAATTGCATATTCCATTGAAAGTAAGATTCCCCCAACGGTTTCAATAAGAAATCATCAAGATTTTTAACAACCGTTTTAATATTTAAACTTGCTGCTCCCATCAACATCGACATACCTGACGCTGTTCGGGTCATGCTTTGAACACCTGTTTGTCCGTGACTAAAACTAGGTATTCCTGTTTGTTCGTCTGCAAGCTGCCTAAACTTATCAAACATCATCATATTTTCATTGGAAGTATTTGGAAATTTTAACCCGTGTATAGCCTGTCCGGGCATTCCTGCTTGTCTTCGGAATATCTTTCCCGGATATATTTCCATAGATTGTCCACCTACAAGGGCAGACTCATCAATATCAAAAACAACAGAGCCTGATAGGGCTAGATTGTCTACGGCCATCCTTGCATGTCCATTCATTACTTGCTGACTGTCGTCCATATTTTCTGCTACGCCAATACCAAAGAAGTTATAAGGATTTCTTTCGTAAGGAAAAGCGTGGTACGGAATACGATAAGGTGCAAAAGGATTAACAACCGCTCTTAACAGCTTATCTCCAGTTATCCAAGCATTAATTTGTACTTCATCTAAATCGTCTACTGAGTCGGGAAGTTCAATTCCTACTTCTCGCGCATACTCCGCATCCATAATGCCCCAATACTCAAGGACTTCATAATTTCCCTGATAGTTTTCGCTACCCCTAGAATCATCTTTTAACTGACTTTCAAAGTCTTTTTCTTCGTAGTTAGGACCCATCTTCAGACACTCACGAATAACGTCTTCATTAAAGTAAGGCATATTCCTAAGTTGACGAAGCTGGCTGCGGTTCATTTTATGACGATGTACAACAAACTCACACTCGTCCATATGAGTAGCAGCAGGATCAGGATAAAAATCCCAACAGCTTACAAACTCTATTCGAGGGACTCTAACTTCTAGAGGATTATATTCTCTGTTACCCTCTTCATCTTCATCCCACTTATGTAATTTCTTATTGAAATTAAAAGGCCCTTTAACAATACCAGTTCCTAGCAAAGCAGCTTCAAGCAAGGCGTTTCTAATTTCAGAAGATCCGTTAGACTCTTCTATTTGATCGTGAATAAGTTTTTCCATACGCCTTGCAGCACTTTGCGCAGGGTTTACATCTATTTTTTGAGGGTCGGGGCTATTCCCTTCTACAAGAAACTCTTCTGCTTGTTCTTCTAAAGAGTCTGTAAATATTCCGTTACCAAAAGAAGCTCCGGGTTTTAGCGTAAGACCATCGCCTTCATAGCCTACATCGTATGGATTTTTTTCTTCTTGTGGCTCGTCTTCTATACGATTGCCGATATTATCAGGATAAGATGTTTCGATACTGGGGGCAGGGTTTGCCGTATCTAAATGTGCTTTGCCGTACTCACCTTCAGGTATAGTAGTTTCTGAAACGCCTATAGGAAACTTGCCTGTACCAAATACTACATCTACTAACTGCCCAAAGGCGGCAAGTACTTTTGTCTTAGTGATCTTGACAAAGATTCTTGATTTTTCAGATGCTCTAAACTTAACTGATTTGTTATAAAGACCTCTATAGTTTTCGTAAGCTTTTAACCACCTACGCTCATCCATATCTCTTTTGTCTTCTGCTTGAACAAAACGAGCTTTAATCAGCCCTACTAAAGTAGACTGTTGCTGTAGTTCTAAGTTTAAAGATTTACCTGTCTCGCCTTCGACTTCTTCATAAATATTGTCTGCGCTTAGAAAAGTATTTTTATTATCGGCCATATATTAATATCCAAATATTGAATTAATAGGATTATAAATTGAAATTAATATTCTACCCCAAGTACTAATTCTAAATCACCTACCGACATGTTAGGAGTAACATCTGTTCCTGATAAAAGCATAAAACAGAATACACTTGTAGTTCCTGCCGCTGCCTGTAATAAAATAGGGAATCTTTGTTTAGCTACAAGGTCTCCGTCAGTTGCTCCTGCTCCTTCTAGATTTATATCAAAGTTAAATACTTTACCGCCACCGTAGGTGTAATCATCAGCCGAGCCATCCAGTGTTACCCTTCCTAGTACTTTTGCTGCTGCAAAATCAGCATCAGATATATTTCGTGCTGAGTTAGCTGCACCTACAGACTGAGTAGTCTGACAGAAAAACAATTCTCCATCAAATACCTGAGTAGATTTAGAAATAATCATAGCTGATACAAGTTTAGAACACTCTCCGTTTTTACCTACGGCTAAAGGTATTTCTGTGTTATTAAATAAAACATCGTTGTCAGCATAAGCGTCTGCTGTAATAACAGGTACTACTCTTATAACTCTTCTAGCTTGTTGATTCATAGTCATTACTTCTCCTAATATCCAAATGTTGAGTCTGCAGGTGAATAAATATCAGTTCTGCTTCTCAGTCTTCTGTCATAAGGATGGTCGACTCTAGGGCGGCTCATTAACATATAACGTAAAGCATCATAGGCGTGATCTGAAGCGTGAGTATCCACATCTTCAGAATTAGTTTTAGATAGTGGAATACCCTGCAGCTCCCTAATTAGGTTGACACAAGTACTCACTATCTGTAATCGAGGTCTGTTATTTTCAAGTCGCTTTCTTAAGTATTCGTGTATCTGAACTTTTCCAGCAACTCTGTTTTTATCAGCCCTTCTTAATTTATGGCCTTTGTTGACAAGTATCTCACCAATAGTCGGCCCGGAATAACCTGTTCTAGCCCAAGCCGCTGTATCTAATACACCCGGTATAGACTTGATTTCAGATTCTTCCATTTGTGTTATTTTATCAGCTAGCGCATTCCCTGTAAGACCTTTTTGGTATAGTTCTTTATATATTATAATGGTCTTGTCTTCAGGATCAATGGCGGCCCATAAACAACAACTTTCTGCAGCGTATCCATAGTCTACGCCTTTAAATCTTTCCCACCAAGATGGTATATCGAAAGGGGTTATAATGTGGTGTTCAGGATCAAACTCCGCAAATGCTGCTCCTTCCGCTACATCCCAATTACCATCTAGTAATTGTTTACGTTGTACGGCAGGAAGACTATTAAGCATCCTTTCATATTCACCATCTTCTGCTAGATAAGGATTATCCTGTAATCGAGCAGGGATGAACTTTCTTGTTAGCCCGTCGTGTCCTAAAAATGATTTATTAGGCTCGGAAGGCAATACATATCTTTTCTTTACCCACTGCGCTCCCACGCCTCCGGGGTTTGCTGTGCATCTTAAATAAGTCTGTAGATTCTTATCAGTAGTTCTCAGTCGTGAGGCTAAGTAATTCCACCCAAATTCTGTAGGTAGATGTGTTATCTCATCAAAGCCTATCCAAGAATACGCTTGTCCCTGATAACGATAGACATCAGCATCTCTTTCTAGAAACCCAAACTCTATCTTAGCACCACTAGGAAATATCCATAACTTTTCTACTTCTTTAAACTTAGCCCCTTGAAAGGCTTTTGGATATAGTTCTCTAGACTTATCAATCAATTCTCTTAATTCAGGCATTGACTTTCTTAGTATCAACGCTCTGTGTACAGGGTTATGACAAGACCGCAATGGATCTATTAACATTGCATAGCTCTTGCCACCACCTGCTGCTCCACCGTATAAAACATCTTTTTCTGGTGCAGCTAAAAAATCTTTCTGTGGCCCTTCGTTAGGCATAAACTCAACGTAGGAACCTGTAGCATCTAAATGTTTCTGTATAGCATCAGGCAGTTCTTTACTTTCTGACTCAGTAATAACATTAGATGTTAAAACTTTTTTAGTTTTATCTAACTGTTTCTCTGCTTTCCGTAAGGTTCTACGGAGCTTTGTAACTTTAGAGCTTTTCTTTTGTAATGCTTTTTGTGCATGAACAGCGGCTCTAACACTAGATAATTCACTACTTTTAGGTCTGCCTCTTTTCTTTTGAGGTTTTCCATCCTTCTTTAGTATATAGTCTCCTTGAGCATCTGTCAAGTACTTATCAGGATTTTTTAACCAGTCTTCCATAAAATTTATCCGTGTGTTTTTTTAAACCAGCTCTTGAAAGTTTTCTACCTGTTTCTGCTTCTAACCAATCCACCCCTATACCTAAACTAATTTCACCCGCGTGTACTGCTTCTGCTACTTCTTTAAGTATATCAATCTGCTCAGGTATAGGATTTAAGTAACCGTTAACGGGAGACAACTCATAGCCAAAGGGGATCGTAGAAGTAGTGCGTCTAACATAGTTGTCAGGAGCTAACATACTTATGGCGGCTACCATTTTTCACGGTCCGCCCAATAAGCTGCTGACATCTTACCTTTCTTAATGTTCCTACCGTGTCTAGCTTTAAACGACTTACGTTTAGCTTTCATTTTAGCTGATTCGCCAGCTTTGGGTTTTCCTGCGGTAGATGCTCCCTGCTCTCCAAAGCGTATGGTTTTTATTTTGTCGCCTTCTTTAGCTACAACAATATGAGACTTCTTAGGGTGCTTAGGCGTGCGCTTAGGTTTATTAAAACCACTAACGCCTGCTCTAGTTAACCTACTGTCTTTCTTTACTGCCACCAGCTCTCCTTACTCTTTGCATGTTTTTTCTTTTTATCTTTCTTAAGACGCGGAAAATCCTCAGCATAAAGAAGCTCTTCTTTGCGGTCTTCTATAAGTTGCCGCTTTTTCTTCTTTTTCTGTTTTTTAAAAAAACTTTCTTCTTTACTAACCTCTTTCACTACCGTAGCGCTTCCGCCTAAAAGGGCAGCTTTGCTCTTAGTCGATCATAGAGATCCGGTTTAGCTACTTTTATAAAACCAATGACCATTGCAGCTACAATAACTATTACAAGTACAGCTTCCATAATACTATTCCTCTTTAAATTCACCAAGTACATCATAATGCTCTTCATTTAAATCAATAGGGGCTTTATCTGGCATTAAAAAGATACCGCCGCCTACACTATGGTTGACATCTACCCTGTCTATTTTGACCACACCAACCCTATCGAGCACTGTAGTAGCAGCAGTTAGTTTATTAGCTGCTTGAATAACAGGACGAGTAGACTCCATAATCTCTAGGAGCTTAAAAGCCGCCTTAGGCGCTGACGTAGCTAGTATTTCAGTAGTCAACTCTAATATTTCAGACTTTAAACTCTTAACAACGTAGTGGTAGGACGAAGAATAACCTGCTAACTTTGCAGCTTCCTTCATATCCCCCTTTGTTTCTACAAGATGGTCAAGAAAAGACTGTTGCTTTTCTGTTAGCTCTCGCTTAACTTCTTTTTTTTCAATTGTATTTAATACTGACATCCAAATATTATATAGCCCCGATGGGGATCTGTCAAGTAAAACGCTATAAACTTAAAAAAGACCTTGACAAAAGACAAAGCAAGCTGTATACTGGGGTAATCTAGCCCCCTTTAGAGTCTCTATAGTCTATAGAGATACTAGTTACCCCTACTACACTCTATAAGATGATTTAAAAGATAGTCTACTGAAGGATGAACATAGTCTATTTAGTCTATATAGCTATATAGTCCGCGAAATCCTCAAAAGTCTACAGGGACTTCCTAGTTTTCTATCTGGTTTATGGTCTAAATCTCTAGAAAATGTATATGTTTGCTATATATATACCCCACAGCCCCGGGCCTCCTGCCCCCCCATAGCTCGGTAGTCCCCAACGCCCGGAAATATTCTCTGTAGACTCCAGAGACTCCAAAGCCCTGCAGAATCTATAGAGTCTCCAGAGAACTACAGAGACTCCAGAGACTTTAGAGCTGACGATGGAGTCTTCCTAGTTTACAGGGCTAAAAAGACCTACAGAGTCTAATGAGTATTACTTTTTTTATATAAGACTCTATAGATCCCTATAGACTCCATAACCCACCAGACTAA
>Ga0209384_1001091_pt1 | contig 14888 bp, 10 predicted proteins | sample CoawatmetaG05DNA_FD_187511 | JGI IMG/M metagenome (GOLD analysis project Ga0209384, IMG submission 187511) | Marine microbial communities from the West Antarctic Peninsula - Coastal water metaG058-DNA (SPAdes) (version 2) | ecosystem: Environmental > Aquatic > Marine > Coastal ... | reverse complement strand
GATACAAAGAGAGAAGAGGTCTGGAAAGATATAGCAGCACACGAGGGGTCAGTGCAGCACCTAGATATTTTAGATGATGATCAAAAAGAAATATTTAAAACAGCTCCTGAGATTAATCAGATATGGATTATTGAACATGCTCATCAAAGGCAGAAGTATATATGTCAGAGCCAAAGTGTTAATTTATTTTTTAAGCCGCCATCAATAGAGGCAACGCAAGAAACACACGATGACTTTTTACAGTACTTAAATGATGTACACTGGGCAGGAGTACACAAACTTAAATCTCTTTACTACTTGCGTTCTGATTCAGCGAGGAACACAGAGAATGTTAATATAAAAATACCAAGGTTAAACTTAGAAGAAGAGGGGTGTTTAAGTTGTGAAGGGTAAGAACAAAGTAGTGGAAGTTAAGTGGGGTGATGCGTGGGTAGATACTGCGGATATCCTTCTTGCTGACGCTATAAAACTTAAACCTGTTATGCGCTCAACAGTCGGTTGGTTAGTAGCAGACAACGAGAATGAGCTTATTCTTTCAACTGATATTTTTCACAGCGAAGAAGATAGTAAATATGTGAACACTATTATGGTCGTACCGAAGGGTATGATCGTAGAGTATTGGGAATATGAAACCGAATTAGAAACAGGAGTTTTAACATGAGTTTGCTAGGCACAAGAGATTATTACAAACCTTTTGATTACCCGTGGATGTTTGATTACTACGTCCAACAGAATCAAATGCTATGGTTGCCCGAAGATGTGCCACTGCACAACGATGTAAAAGATTGGCAAGAGATGAGTGTAGAAGAAGTAAATCTGCTTACTCAAATCTTTAGACTCTTTACGCAGTCGGATGTAGATGTCGCGTCTGGGTACATAGATAAATATATGCGTGTATTTAAAAAGCCCGAAGCTAGGATGATGATGTCTGCCTTTGCTAACATGGAGTCTATACACCAACACGCTTATAGTCTGCTTCTTGATACTGTAGGAATGCCTGAGATAGAGTATAAGGCTTTTGCTGACTACGAAGAGATGGCTGCAAAGCATGAATACGTCAACAACTCACCCTTAAAATTAAATGATAAGAAATCTATAGCTAAAAATCTGGCTATCTATTCCGGTTTTACTGAGGGGCTACAGCTCTTTAGCAGCTTTGTAATCTTGTTAAACTTCTCTAGGTTCGGAAGGATGAAGGGCATGGGGCAGATCGTTACCTACAGTATACGGGATGAGTCTCTCCATGTTGAAGCAATGACCAAGCTCTTTAGAGAGTTTATAAAAGAAAACCTAGACCTGTGGACTGATGATTTTAAGAAAGAAATATATCAAGTATGCAGAGAGATGGTGAAACTAGAAGACAAGTTTCTTGATCTAGTATTTAAAATGGGAGACATACAAGGTCTTTCTAAAGAAGAGATGAAACAGTATATTAGATACATAGCAGACAGGCGCTTGTTGCAGCTTGGTTTAAAACCTAATTACGGGGTTAAGGACAACCCACTTAATTGGTTGGATGACGTTTTAGGAGTGGAGCATCAGAACTTTTTTGAGGGAAGGGCTACTACTTATATGAAGGGCGGTATAAAAGGTAATATAGAAACTGTCCAATTCACAAATCTAGTAGTGTAGGTAGGAGGAGAACATGGATAAGAATAAAGAAGAAGGGAATCTCGTTTCATTCAGAGTATTTTTAGCGCGGGACGGCAATATAATTTCTGAGTTTAGTCACTTACCTTTAGAAGAAATAAATAAATTGTTTCCTTCAGAGGAGATTCCTATCATTAGAAAGATAGTGCAGGAGGGCTGTGCCTCATTAGAAGGACTGCACTCACATCTGGAAAGAGAAACACAAATATTTAATGCTTAGTAGTTTCTGCGCCATCAAAAATGTCATCGGGATTAGCCATAGCATAGTATTGGTACTCAAACATATCCCTGAATTCTTCAAAGGGCATACTGTCTAAGTCTCTTGCAGCGTGTGTACGCGCATAGATTTGGAAAGCAGCCCCTAGTTGTTCTTCTGTGTACAGTATTAACATTTATTGTGTCCCGCTTATTAATCTCTTAGAACTTCTTTCGTCCTGAAGCTCTTGATATTTTTCATCATCAAGATGGGTGACTGCGATCCATGCGTGAGTCATCTCATCACCAGTACGACTACCGCCCATCACCCACATATCTGAATCGGGGTTGTTGGGGTTGTCAGATGTGTTGTCATACCACTGCTTCAAGACAAGAACAGCACCCGTAGGTAGTAAAGGGGCAACGTCACTGTCGTATAGATGACTATGATGCCACGTAGCACTCCAGTTAGACACTTGGCTAATAGACTCTGTGCGCCCTGTCTCTGGATAGAATATCTCAAAGCTTGCTGCGTTCATACGCAAGTGACCGTGTGGTTGCCACGAGTCTATGCGTACTGGATGATCAAAACTATGAAAGGCTTGGGTCATGTAGTAACCATTAGGCGGTATAGTTATATCGTTTTGATCGCCAATTCTGTAGAGCTTTAAGTCTTGCTTGTATGCAAGTTCTTTAGACTCTTCTGCGCTGTATAGCCACAGACCTATCTCTACTACATTATCTTTGATCATTGTGCCGGGAGCTATCGCGCCTAACCCACCGGGAAACATATGAATGTCCCAAGCTATCTCAGCATTGGCAGGCAAAGTTCTACATATATTTGCAGGTACTATCTCGCCCCACTTGCCCATAGCATACTCAGTAAGCATCCCATATCTCTCACCATCTAAGGTGATAGTACTATTTGCATGGTGTACTACGCTCTTAGCATCGCCTCTAGGCTTAACTTGAACTGCTTTAATGCAACGATCCTCAGTTAGACCACTAGCTACATTGTGCTTGTGCCATATATCGTTGCCACTAGCGGGTATATCTATAGGTGTAGAAGGTATGACTACTGTAGGCTCTCCGAAGTCTTCAAAGAAATTCCATTGGCTAGGGTCGGCTAGGATAGGCGCTTGCACTATGACATCCCTATCTCCGTACTCTGATCCTGTGTCTACCCACTCAACTATAGTATCTATATCTTCTTGAGAGAGTCTCCAATCGCCCTGTAAATCCTGTAGACCAATGCCATGATCGTAAGCATAAGGAGGCATCTCTCTGCTCAGTACTTTGTATTGTATCAGGGGACTCCACGGCCTTACTGCCTCGTAAGTCTCAAACGTCATTGGGCCAATACCGCCTTGACGGTGACACACCACACAGTTGTCGTTAATAATCTGGGCTACGTCATCTACATAGGTAGGTTCGTCAGCGTAAACCGAAGACCCCCACATCCACGCAAACAAAAAAACAGTAACAAGCAAAGGGAACAACTCATCTAAGTGATCTTTCATAATCAATAGCTCCATATCCACGGTCTAGGCCGTTCTGATGTATTTTTAATGTCATCTAAATGTATAAATCTACTACTGCCTTTCTGGTTAATACCAATCCCGCCAAACTCTCCAGATCGTATAGCCGCATCTACAAGCCTGTAAGCCTGTTCTCCAGAGACTCCAATATCTATCGCGCGACCTGTAGCATGTGCGCCCACGGCCTTCTTACGAGCTTCTATGGGGTGTTCTGCACAACGGTAGGCACTGTTGACAGGGAAGGGGAACCCAAGCTTTTCGCGGAGGGCTTCTATCTTTTCCATAAAGACTTCATCTATATCATCAGCTCCACAGTGAGAGCATGTAAGCTCTTCTTTAGTAAAATATTTCATTGCGCTAAATCTCTTGGATTAATTATTATATCTCGGCCCATTTGTAAAGCTTCGCCACGCTCCATTCTGCCTTTAGTATCCATAATAGCTTGAGCTAAATTCATATCAAATTCTGGTCTGCTTAGATTTTGTTTTCTTTGGTCTATACCCCAGCTATTATTCCACATATCTTTTAATTCTGTACGCCACTCTTGGCCTTTCATAGCCTGTTTAGCACCTTGATACACTTCTTTTGCTTGTCCTGCAAAGGCAGCAACGGGGCTTGCACCAGATTCATATCCAAATAAGGCATGATTAACCGCATCAAAAGTTTCTTCATCCCCCGATAAACTAATTTGATCTCTGTTTGTTTTTAGATTTCTAAGTTGTTCTGTAGTTATGGGGCTACCTTGATGCATCCAAGTAACTTCTTTATCTGGAGCTATCTGTTTAGTTAAATCTGTAGCATCTGCTGATATTTGTAATTGTCTATCATCATCAAAGCCTAAATAAGCGGCTCCTTTTTTTATACCCTTCTCAAGTAGACCAAATATACCGCCTTCGGCTTTCCGAGTTCTTTGGAGACTTCCTAGTACCTTGCCTCCAGCAGCAGACCGCTCACGATCTTCTTCGTCCACAAAAGCCCCACCTGCTTGCATGTTATACGGCAGACCTGTCATCTTATCTATACGTTCATCAGGCTCTGTAGGAACTTGAGGTACGTCATATACTTCACCGCCTTTGGCTAGTTTAAAATCTTTAAACTCTTCCTCTTCTGTTTGTTCAACAGCACCTATTTCTGGGCGAGTAGGAGGCACAGATGGAGGAACTTTAATAAATAAATTAGTGTTCAACATTTCTATACGTTTGTCAGTTAAGGCTTTGACTAATTTACTAACACTATTAATTTCAGATTCTGGATCAAAAGGAGTTTTTTCAAACATACTCATAAGCGAGGTTTCTGTCAGCAAATTATAAGGAGTAAAATATTTGCCTGCTAGTAAAGAACCTATTTCAAGATCATCCATGTTTCTGTCTTTTAATACTTTAATTGTGTTACCAAGACCTATTATTTCTTGCGTTGCTAAAACTTGCCTGTACAAGTCTTGCATATTTTCGTATCTAGCTTTTTCAAAATTTACATAGTCATCAACAATTTCTTCAGGTTTATTTTCATAGTTTATAATAGGTCTTGCAAGATCGTTTTTCTGACCATTATATTCAGAGACTCTGTAACCTAAAACTGTTTCAGGGTCTAGCTTGTTCAGGCGTATACCTGCAAAAGTAGCTGCTAGTTCTAAACCTGTAGGTGTAACATACCCTGTGTTACGATCAGGTACGGCTAGGAAAGCCTCAGAACGTGCAATATCTGCTGCTGAAAAACCTGTTGTGGGTAAAAAAGATTGGAATATATGCCAGATAGCATTGTCTAATCTTTCTATAGGTGTAGAAGCTGCATTAAAAATATTTTTACCTCTAGGTGTTCTACCGTCTGAAGCCATTATAGCAAAAGCAACATCTGTTACAGCTTGAGTTAAAATAGGCTGATCTGTATACGGCCCAAGCAAATCACCTATTGCGGATAGAGTGCCTTTTATTATACGCTCGTCTAGTGCTTCACCTTTTAATTTACCAGTTCTAACTTCTTCAAATATATTTGCAAAAGGAGCATTTATAGTTTCATAAGCATTTAAAAATTGTGTATCAATAAGATAAATTTCATCATCTATTACAATAGGTATTCTAGGAGCAGTTTTAGACCACGGTTTTTCATCTATTGTTTGAATAGATTGCATTTGTTCGCGTGTGAAACCATACAGTGCGCCCATGCCTTCTGCTATAGCATAAAAAGAACCCGCCATTGCTGTCCTACCTGCAAAACGCCTCATGCCTCTTTTTTTTATTACCGCATTAGTAGAACCTATTTCTCTAAAAGCTTCTCTATAGGTATTAACACTTGTTCTTAATGACTCAGCAGGGAAAGAAACAAAACTACCAAAAGGCATCTGTCTTAATTTTTTAATAGTAGGAGGAACAAAATCATAATTAGGAACAGTATAACGAATTTTTCTTGCTGCTTCGGCTTTTAGTACACTTATATCAGCCTTGGGCCACGCTGTTTTTAATGTATCTAATTCTGAATTGTATATAACTATTTTATAAAAATCATCTGTTGCTACATAAGCTTTTTCCATGCTTTTAAGAATAGGGTCAACTTTTTTTGTTACACTTTTAACTAACGGGTCTAAGGTTGCTCCAACTGCTCCTCTTGCGCCATCGTAATTTTTTAAAGTTTCAGTAGCTAATTCTAATACATTTTTGTCAGCGTTTTGAAAACCTGATTCTAATAACGATCTAAATTCTGAAACATTAGTGTTAGTGTTAACTACTCCTAGTTGTAAATATTCTTGATACAGTTCGTTTAAACCTTCATCGCCTTTATCTGTTGCGTTATTCCATAAAGTTTTAAATGTATTTATTACTGACTTTGATGCTGGATTAACTATAACACCATTAGCTGGGCCAAATAGCGCACCACTTACAACATTACGAGCTTGAGTTGGTATACTGTAAATAGTTTTTGATTTTTGAGAAAGACCTTTTAATGATAAATATCCTTTATACCAACCATACAAGTCATTACTATCTATTGATCCCTGATCAGATTTTAAAGCAGATGCAATTTCTGGTGTAGTGTAATAAGTAAATTCATCTTTTACCCCATCAAGCATGGAACCAGTGCCTGTTATTTCAGTGTTGTATACATCTGTATCAAATATTACGTCATCTGTTTCTGTGTTAATAGTTGCTCTTGGTTCTACAGGTGACACTGCTTCTCTTCCGGGCGCTGTCTTAGATTGATCAAGATTACGAACTTTAAATATATACTTGCCTTCTCCTAATCTTAAAAGGTTCTCATGGAATCTAGCATCACTATAAAATTTTGACATTTTTTGAGCAGTGATTACAACAGACTCATCTGCTGACTCTATTTCGCCCATTAGTTTTCTTATTTCTATAGGTATGTCTTTTTTAGAATTAAAAATATTATTATTTAATTTTTGTACTGAAGCCATATATTCTAAAGTACTTTTATCTCCACGTTTTAATACTTCATCTACGCTCAACGCAGCTTTTTGTCTAGCTAAATCAGGAAGTTCTCCTGCATTCATATATTTCTGAGCTATAAAATCTATAGCGTCATTTTTTATTTCGTCAGAAGGTTTATAATTTTTATCTTCAAAAAGTCTAAATGATCTTCTAATATACGAACCTATATTATTCTGTATTATTTCTTTTAATTCAGGACTAACCATAGTTGAATCAGAAAGTCTGTCTGAAAGCTGGTCAACAAATGCTCTGCCTTCTAAGACTTGCTCTGCTACTTCGTCTGGCAAATCAAATTGCCTAGCAACATTTTCAATTGGAGTTAAATACGGACTAGCTGAACTATCTAGTGGTGTATTAAAAGCAGTAATAACTTTTTTATTTAATTCAGAGTCGTTGTCGCTAAAATTATTTATAGCTCTATTTAATTTTTGAGAAATTATTTCTGCTTCATTTACAGTGGCTCTTTGTGCATACAAAGAATCATTAAAAGCATCAAAGGCTCTAGGAGTCCAAAAACCTCTAGATGTAAATGTAGAATGAAAAAATCTACGCAGTGCGCTGCTTTGTTGTAACTTTACCTGCGCTTCACCTTCTGGGGTTTCATTGAACCTTAGTTCTTGCTCTTCTCGCAAGTTTCTAATAGCAGCGGCATCTTCTAGTTCACCTTTTGGTTCAACATAATCTGCTTTCCATTGGTCTACAGAACCGCCTTCTCTTGGTGTTGTTATTTTTTTCTTTTGTTCCTCAAGAAAATCAACAAACAAATCACCTTGATCTTCTTTAGATAATTCTTTTGGAGTTTTATTAAACTTATTACGAACTAGTCTTGTAAACGGAACAATTCCTCCAATTACTTCTACTATTGAGCCTATGAAAGTTCCTTCACCTGCAAGTTTTAATCTTTTTATAGCTTCAGAATCATCTGTGTCTGCCGCTAAAAACAGATAAGAATTCCATTCTCTTGCAACTTCTTCACCCATAGCATTTTCTATAACATTACTAATATTTTCATCAGGATTAGTTAGTAGTTGATCAATAGCTCCACCAGACGTAGTGCCTTTTATAAAACTGTTACGCCACTTTTTACTTTTCATTAATAGGTCAGGTAAGTTTTTATATATACCTATACCGCCACCTAAGTATGTACCTACTTCTGCCACAGTACCTATAGCAGTGTCTACAGGATATATTCTTCCAGTATCAGAATCGTATATTGTCATTGTATCAACACCCATAACTCTGGCTATAGGCTCTGCTGCGTTTTCTGAAAGAGTACGATTAATTACGTTTTGCATTTCAGGAGATTCTATAATGTCTAAAGATTCCTGCACTTGTTTATTAGGTACAGCCCTTGCAATTTTAGTCGCAGCAAACACTCCTAATTTTTCAAGGTCAACACGGGTATCAGCAAAGATTCTCCCAAAGTCTAAAGCAACATCTTTAATATCCGGTCTGGCAGGATCAAAATCTGGGCCAAAGTCGTATCTAGAAACGCCACTTTCTCTAGCCTCTGCATTTTTCCTTACAGTAGAATCAAGAGAGTCTGCTGACAACCCAGCCTCAGTAAGATTTTTAGTTACAGTTTCAGGTTCAATTACAGTTGTTTCTTCTTCTTTCTTTTCTACGGGCGTTACAATTCCTACAGGCGTAGTAGACGTTTCAATTTTTTGCTGTAGTCTTCTACGTTTATATTCTTCATAAGCTTCTTCGTCTGACAAAGAATCAGGTACACCTGTAAAATCAACGCCATTAGGAAGCTTTACTGTTCTTACTTCTGCCATTAGTAGTACCTTTTATTAATAAGCTTCTGTGGGGGAGTCAGCGTCATTAAAAGACCTTGAAAAATTTCTAAATTGTAGCAAATATTCTTCTATTTTTAATTCAGCGGCTAGTTGTTCATCGGGGTCATCTGAAAATTGAGAGATCATTGTTTGTACTGTAAGTCCTGTATTACCTAGTTGATTCATAAGTTGTAAAGTTGTTGCATTTTCAAATTCATCTTTTAAATACAAAGATGGGTTTTCATTAAACATGGTTTCAGCTATTGTTTGTAATTGGTTGTATTCAACCACAGTGCTAGGGTTCATATATCTAAGTTCGTCTGCACTTGCTCTTTCAACAAAAAGATTAAGAGCATTTGGAGTACCATAATTTTCTACCATCTTAAATATATCCACATCGTCCTTCATTGACTTTAAAGTTTTTGCTTCTTTTTCCTCATTACTTTCTTCTATACCATAAAAGAAATTTTTAGGAGGAAAAACCTTTTCTCTAGTTGTACCCGTATTTCTATTTTCGTAAGTTTCTACTTTTTGAATAACTAAACGATCTTTAACTCCTATTTGTTTACGAAATACTGTACTTACGAGCCTTTCAATACTTTCTAAGTCTGCTTCTGGAATTGCATCTAAGGCAGCAAAGTCAAAAGCATCATAAATATTTTTGCTTTCATCGTATGCCTTTATAAACCCATTAAAATTTGCTACATTTTTAGCTATTGTACTGTTACGCAACGCCTCTATAGCTGCTTCATCTAATTCTTCTTGGCTCCTACGCCCAAAAAGACCTCTGGCTCTTTTTATTATATGGCCTGAAATTCTTCTGGGATTTATAGAAGTGGTTAAATCTGTAAGAAGGGCTGCTCTGTCTTCATCACTGCCTATATTTCTTGCAGAAGTTATAGCTTCCTTATATCTATCTGCTATTTCATCAGTTAGGCTTCTTGTTTCCGCAGCTATAAGTTTATTAAATGGCCCAGCGTCACCTATTGCTGTAGCTTGATAATCATTTCTAGATTCAATTTCAGCAATAGCACTAGCTCTAAAATCATCTTTATATAAATTATAATGATACTCTTCAGGCGATTTACCCGATAGTGCTATAGCTGCTTCAGTAGCTGCTAAGGTTTCACTATTCCTTCCTGCTATTTTAAAATTAGAAGCCACTTCCATTACTTCGGGATTAGAAAACAGAAGATCGGTATCTTTTCTTTTAGCATATTCTGCCATACCTGTTTGAATAGCGGGGGCAGCGAGGCTGATAAAAGCTTGTCTCTTCTCCCACTTTTCGCGGTCTTTACGGAAGCTATCATCTCTACGCTGTTTAGATGCTAGTAGGCTGCTGCCTAGTTCTGATGCTTTACCCATGACTAATTCCTTCCTAGTAGACTACTATTATCTTCTTCAACAATTTGTTTTGGTTGTTCTAATAAACTTGGCAGTTCTGTATTTTCAATTTGAGCCACAACTTCTTCGGGTAAAGCACCAGCAGGTATTGGAGATTTTGAAAGACTTTTAATTTTTTCTCTGTTGACATCAACATTAAATAATTGGTTATCTTCTTCTGCGTCATCATCTTCTTCATCATAAATGATCGGCTCTATATTTGCCCTTTCACAAAGAGCTAAAAGTATATAACATAAAGGCTCTGCTAATATCATCATTAAGTCAGGATTCCATTTTCCTTCTGTAAAACCTTTGAATAGTATGCCCTGTGTTAAATCCATTAAAGGAGTTCCATCAGCTATCGTGTCCATTATAGGCCCGTAGTTTTCTTCCTTTGATAAAAGATTTACTAAGTAAACACCAGCCTCGCTTAAATCTGTAAACTCAGGAGGCTTTTCCCACGGATAAGGATCATCAGGATCGTTTGTTAAACTTTGACCCGGAATTGATCTACTTAAAGAAATCCTAGAATCTATAGGCGTGTCTTTTATATCTATTGCCATTGTAAAACTCCTTTAAGCCAGATTGTAATATGCTCTTAAAGACTCAGCATATGTATTTCTGCCATCATATAAACCTGTTGCGGGACTTGAAGACTGTAAAGCAAAGCCCCCACCTATCCCATAATCTACTGCCCCGCCTGCGCCTTGTACAAGTGTCTGTCCTGCATTGACAACATAACCAGAAGGAGGAGCTTCAGGAGGATCACCAGCTATTGCGTTTCGTGCTGCATCTGTAAGTAGTGTTGTGCCTACGCTTGTAGCAACACCTTTTGCAGCCGAACCTGCTGCTGAATCAAAGAATCCTGCATCAACATCTGTACCGACAGTATCTACAACTGGCATTTTATAAGGAGTTCCTTTAAAACTATCCGGAACAGATGGCACTAGTGGTTGACCAGTTAATATATTTGTATCGGGACTTAATAAAGAAGACTGCGGCCCACTTGCTTGGGCTATTGAAGATTTATTAATAAGAGATGGCCCTTGTATAACATTAGAAATATTATCCATATCTAAATTAATAGTTTGCCCATTAATATTGCCCCAATCTTTTATCTGTGGATTCATTTTTTGAATATCATCTACAGAATGAAAGGCGCTGTCTGAAATACTTTCTAATGTTGTATTTGTACCTGCTGTTATATTGGCTTTAAAGGGGTCTAGAATTTTACCTGCATTTTCAGTTATGTTTGTTGTAACTTTTCCCCAAGCTTCTCCAAAAGAATTACTACCAGATTTAACCCATGTGTCAAGACCACCACCGGGTTTGAATCCAAACTTAGTAGCGTCAAAGCCTATCTTGTTTAAGCCGGTTTTAGTAAACTCGCTAACAAATTTACTTACTCCTTCAGTCACAGTACCAAAAGCATTCTTAGCACTAGTAACAAACTTACCTGCTTTGCCTATTACAAACTGTGCGCCTTTAAGTATTTGTGCGCCTAGTGGACCCATAGCTGTTAAAGCTCTTGCTGCTATGCCGCCCACCCCTTTTAATAACCCACCCAATATTGGCCCAAGCGGTATAAACATAAGAGCTATTTGACCGACAATACCTATTTTGTCCATGAACTTACCAACTTTCATAGCTACTTTTTTGATGCCTCTGCCAATCTTTTTAAAGACTTTTTTAACGCCTTTAAATACTTTACTAAAAAAGCCCATTTGATTCTCCTGTGTATTTAAATAATGCCTTTAACTATATCAACTATAGGCTGTATGCCCGTAGCGCCTTTACCGCTCACATCATTAGAAATAGCAGTAGCATATAATGTAGTAGCTCTTTGCTCATCATTTTCATAAGCTTGTCTTAAATATGCAGCTTCATCTCTAAGTTCTTGCCACATAAAATTCTGATCGGCTGCTGAAATTTGAAAAGATTTAGCAGCATTTTCTTGGTTAGTAGCATTTTGAGCCGCTGTATTAATAGTGTTAGCTTGTCTGCGCCAAGAAACATTTGATTGTTCTATAGCTTGAGCATTAGCAGCGTTCCATTGTTCTCTTTGAGAGTCTTGTTGCTCATTAAATGTTTTAACCTGAAGGTCTATTTGATTATTAAATTTAGATGCGTCTATAGCATTAGCAGCGTTTATAGCCGCTACTCTATTTTTTTCAGCAGTATTAAATTGTCCCATAGCATTAGCTTGTGTACTATTAAACTGTTCAATTTGATTAGCTAAACTTTCATTAAACTGATTTATTTGATTATCAGATGTTGCATTAAATTGTTTAGCTGCATTGCTAGATGCTTGATTAGATAGTAACCTTTGTTGTTCTACTTGTGTATCTAATATTAGCGCCTGCTGTTCGTTACTCAGGTCAGCCATATCTCTTTGTAAAAAGTTTTGAGCTTGAGTAATAGCTAGTTTAGTTCTTTGGTCTGCTGTTGCCATATCTAAACTTGCCAGTGCCGTAGCATCCTGCATTACTGTTTGTTGTCTAGCACTAAAGTCAGCTAACGAAATACTTTGCATAAATTTACTATTAGCCAGTTCTACTTGTTGAGCATCAGAGAATTTAGTCAGGTCCATACGAGCCACCATAGAAGCATTCTCTACGGCTCTTTGTTGATCTGAACTTAATAATGCTGTTCCCATCTGTGCTGCAATATTAGCAGATGTTATATTTGTCTGCATTCTAGTGTTTAAATTTGCTAGTTCTGTTTGTTGTGCAGCAGATAGGTTTTCTGAACCTGCTTGATTCTTTGCAGTTAAATTCGCCAGCCTCATTTGTTGATCATTACTAAGGTTAGCTGTCTTCATTTGTTGATCAAAAGCAGCATTCTTAGAGATGAAATCAGCAGCCACTTGCATTTCAGCAAGACGTTCTTGATTAGCAGCAGACATATTTTGTTGTGCAGTCTGGTTCTCTATTTCTAAATTAGCCAATTCTATTTGCTGGCTATTACCTAGATTTTGAGCTACAGAAGCATTTTCATTCTGTGCATTAAGTTCAGCAGTTCTCTGTTGGTTCTGTAAGTTTATTACTTTCTGTTCTTGTTGCTGTTGGAAAGATAAAGTATCTCTCTCCTGTGTAAATTGACTTTGAAGAACTTTTAAATTCTGCGAGAACTGAGCAGTCTGCGATTCAGCAGTTTGCCTGTTAGCTAGATTATTTGACCTTCTGTTAGCTTCTGTTTGCGCTCTTTGCAGATTAGCTTGTTGCTCATTAGATAGGTTCTGTGCTGCCCTAGCCTGTAATGCTTGTGCATTGCTTTGCGCTATAGGTAAAGCACTTTGTATAACAGCATTAAAAAGAGCATCTCTTCCTACTGTAGAAACATCCATGCCTCTTTGTGTGAGTCTTTGATTAATAGAATCAACAGCCGGTTTAGCCCACGTAGGTATAGTTCCTGACTCCATGCCTGCTAACAATGTTTCCATTTGTGAGGACACTAGAGCCTCTGGAGGAAGCGCAGCAATCGCAGCTATTACTTCAGGCGGTTCGTTATCTATTTGAGCCGTAACTTTTGCAGGGTCTTGAACTATAGATTGAGCTAGGTTAGAACTAATGTTTGCAGTTTCAGCAGTGAACTTAATAGCCGCATCTTGAGCCGCAATACCCGTAACTGTTCTACGCTGGAAGCTTTCATAGCCTATAGTATCTGTAATCTTAGCAGCATCACTGTCAGCAGCTACGCCTGTTATAGCTTCTCTAGTTTGTTTTTCGGCTTCTGGTGTGGCTGATACATTGACATCATCTCTAAAACCTACTTTGTCTATAAAAGAACTGTCGCTTATAAAATTGTCAGTAGTCCTTTGGCCTAGACCAGCCTTTACTTGACCCGCACTAAACTGAGCTGCTTGAGTAGTACCTCCAGAAAGCTGTCGTATTTCGTCAACAGAAATTGTAGGGCGATTCACATCTGTAGCAAATTGTGGGCTATTAAGAAGATCAGTTAGAAAGGCATCATAATTTCCGGGACTTACTACACCTGCTTCAGCAGCTTTTGTTAGAGCGGCTGTAGCTTCTTTAAATGCTTGCTCACCTACGCCAGTAGGGGCTGTTATATCTTTATAAGCAGCTAATTGTTGTATATCTGCATCTGCTGTTATACCAGTAGAGGTGGCTATATCAGTTGATTGTCTTTTGTCAAACAACAAATCAGGGTCTACACGTTTGTAGTCTTTAATAAATGCCCCTGCTGCTTGCGATTCATCTATTGTTTTTGTTTTTGGATCATCCGTTACCCAAGTTTTAGTTCCAACATCAACATCTTTTAACTGCTCTGTTGTAGCTGTATCTAAATCTGTTTTACGTTTAGTAGCTAAAGCTTCTTTAGTAGCAGCCTCTACTCCTTCTGCAAAAGGATCGGCTGTTGTGACTTTTTTACCTGCGGCTACTTGATTACGTCTTTCTACTTCGGCTGTTATTTGCGCTTCAGTAGCTCCAAATTGAGCGGCTGCTTGTGCTACTGTCATTGCACCACTATTGATAGCGTCTACTACTTGCTGTGTTTCAAATTCTGTGTAGTCAGCATCGGCAGGTATAGCAGCAACATCAGCAGCAGATTTTGCCTGAGCAGCAGCTTTAGCAGCAGCAGCAGCGGCTTCTGCGTCCATGTCACGGAACTCATAAGGAGTTTCAGTTGTTTCTTCAGTAACAGGATCAGTAGTCGCAGTAGTCGCATAAGGATCAGCATAAGGATTAGGCGGTGCATCTGAACCCATTCCCGGCAACTCTGCTTGTGGATATAACTTTGGACTTATATCTATCCCTTCCTGTACTGCTTTTCGTCTTTTTATTTCCTGCGTTACTTGGTCTTCATTAACTCCAAACTTTGCTGCAACTTCAGCAGCCGTCATTGCACCTGACGCAATAGCATCTTGTACTGACTGT
>Ga0209384_1001088_pt1 | contig 14915 bp, 15 predicted proteins | sample CoawatmetaG05DNA_FD_187511 | JGI IMG/M metagenome (GOLD analysis project Ga0209384, IMG submission 187511) | Marine microbial communities from the West Antarctic Peninsula - Coastal water metaG058-DNA (SPAdes) (version 2) | ecosystem: Environmental > Aquatic > Marine > Coastal ... | reverse complement strand
ACAATTATTAAATACCAATGCAGATACCATTGCGAGTAAACTAGCAATTGGTATGAGCAACATCTATGAAACTTCCATTTATTATTGTTTTGAATTGAATGGTGTTTTAAGAGATCTTAAGGATAAAAGTTCTGTAATAAAACAAATCAATTCCAAAGCCTATAAGACGTTACTAGAGGACGGAATTATTGCTGACGGAATGTTACCAAAACTAGAGAATTGTTTTGAAGCTTTAAAAAGTGGAGCCTTCAAGGTGTATATGGGGAATACCGCTATGTTGACAAAAGAAAACAATAATTTTACAACAATCACATTATAAAATGAGCATCGAAAGATTAACAGAAAACGCAATTTCTCTTTTAAAGAATTTGATTGAGACACAATCATTTTCACAGCAAGAAGAAAATACAGCCAAACTTATTGAAGCTTGGTTTCTAGAAAACGAAATCCCATTTAAAAGAACAAAGAATAATATCTGGGCAACCAATAAATATTTTGATGAAAGCAAACCTACGCTGTTGTTAAACTCACATCACGACACCGTAAAACCAAATTCAGCTTATACAAAAAATCCTTTTAAAGCGATAGTTACCGATGGAAAACTATACGGTTTAGGAAGCAATGATGCAGGTGGGTGTTTGGTTTGCTTACTCGCAACTTTTACTAATTTTTATGCACAGAAAAACCTAAAGTACAATGTGGTAATTGTAGCCTCTGCAGAAGAAGAAAACAGTGGTCCTAATGGTTTGAATAGCATGCTTTCAATCATTCCGCATATTGATGTGGCAATCGTTGGAGAACCCACTTTAATGCATTTAGCAGTTGCAGAGAAAGGTTTGGTAGTCTTAGACGCAATTGTTCAAGGAACTCCAAGTCATGCTGCACATCCAAATAATAACAATTCGATTTACAATACCATTGAGGTTTTACAATGGTTTAAAGATTTTAAATTCGAAAAAACATCTGAAGCTTTGGGAGATGTAAAGATGACCGTAACTCAAATTTCGGCAGGCTCTCAGCACAATGTTATTCCCGCGCATGTAGATTTAGTGATTGATGTTCGTGTAAATGATGCCTATTCTAATCAAGAAATCGCAGCTATTTTACAAGAAAAATCACCTTGCTCAAAAATAACTCCAAGAAGTTTGCGGTTAAACTCCTCTTCTATTTCGATACATCACGATTTAGTAAAAACAGGAATTGCAATGGGAAGAGAAACCTATGGTTCTCCAACGTTATCAGATCAAGCCGTTTTAACTTGTCAATCTCTAAAATTAGGACCAGGAGATAGCACACGTTCTCATTCTGCTGACGAATTTATTTATCTTGCGGAAATTGAGGAAGGAATTCGCATTTATGTTGAATTATTGGAAAAATGTTTGTTCGTATAATCGTTGAACTGTTCAATTGACAATATGCCAAACAATTACGCGCTTTCAGAAATAAACAAGTACAGACTTTACTATTTACACAATAAACAGTTACACTATTAAACACACAGCACATGAAACTTTGGGACAAAGGATTTTCAATAGACAAACAAATAGAAAACTTTACGGTTGGCAACGATAGAGAAATTGACATGCATATTGCTAAATACGATGTGCAAGCTTCTTTAGCGCATGCTACAATGCTCGCTTCTATTGGAATTATTACTGCAAACGAATTAAAAGATTTAAAAAGAGGTTTGAAAGAAATCGGAGCTGATATTGAAAACGGAACCTTCGTCATTGAAGCCTCTTTTGAAGATGTGCATTCTAAAATTGAATGGGAATTGACCAATAAGTTAGGAGAAGTTGGTAAGAAAATTCACACTGCTCGTTCTAGAAATGACCAAGTTTTGGTTGCATTGCATTTATATTATAAAGAGCATTTAGGGCTGATAAACGATAAAGTGAAAACACTATTCGACACCCTTATAAAGCTTGCTGATGCATATAAAGGAAGCCTATTACCTGGTTATACGCATTTACAAGTAGCAATGCCATCCTCGTTTGGATTGTGGTTTTCTGCTTATGCAGAGCTGCTAATAGATGACGTATATATGCTAAATGCCGTCTCAAAAGTGGTAGATCAAAACCCATTAGGCTCTGCGGCTGGGTATGGAAGCTCCTTCCCTATCGATAGAGAGTTAACCACCAAAGAATTAGATTTTGCTACCTTAAAATACAATGTAGTTGCTGCCCAACTAAGCAGAGGAAAAAGTGAACGTTCTATTGCATCAGCTTTAGGAGGTTTGTGTAACACCATGTCTCGTTTTGCGATGGATGTCTGTCTATATACGAGTCAAAATTTTAATTTCATTTCATTTCCCGACGAATTAACGACCGGAAGTAGCATTATGCCACATAAGAAGAATCCTGATGTTTTTGAATTAATACGTGGTAAATGTAATAAAATTCAAGCTTTACAAACAGAAATGATCTTAATAACAAACAACTTACCCACAGGTTACCACAGAGATTATCAATTATTGAAAGAGAATATGATCAATGCTTTTGAGGAAGTAAAAGATATTTTAGATATTTTAAATTATGCTATCCAGCAAGTTATTGTAAAAGATATTGATTTGACTGATGAAAAGTATCAATATTTGTTTACCGTAGACAGTATTAATAATTTAGTAGTGGAAGGAATGTCTTTTAGAGAGGCCTATAAGAAAATTGGCGATCAAGTGCAATCAGGAAGTTATACGCCCGATTTAGGAAAACAACATTCTCACGTTGGTAGTATCCATAATTTATCTTTAGATAAAATTAGAGAGAAATACCCAAAGCAATAAATACTGATTTCAACAGTATAAATTAGAACCTTGTTTGTGTTATAAACAAGGTTCTAATTTATAAAATACTCCAATTTAATTTTTTAAAGATAAAAATTAATCCCAATAGATGTGCTAAATATATCACTGAGACCAACTTCTTTTGATGTTATTCCATACCATAGATACGTTTCTACAGTTCCCATTTCAACATAAAAATCTACTCCATTTGTCATTTTTGAATTTATAAAGTCTTTGTGAATCATAACGCCACCAAACAGCGTAAAATGAAAAGCAGTTGGAACATAGTAATCATCGGGATACTTGCTTGGAAGTGTCGTAAACGTGGTAGTTCCAATATCTATGGTTGTTGTAAAACCAGCGATTGGAGTTATTGTTAAATTCTTAGCTATTTCTTTTCTAAAAACAGGAAATGTGTTCTTTATGGTAATTAAGTGTATTTTATCTGCTTTCGAAACTGATTCTGGAACATAGCCGTATAACAATTCTGAATACAAGACTTTGTCAAATAATTGATAGCCTGCACCAACAGATACAACACCTATATTACCTGCAAATTGCATTTTTACATAATCTGGGATATACCAAGCTTTATCTTTCACTAAATGGGGTCCTTGTGCATATAATTTGGTAAAAAACAAGAGTATTATAAATGCTGATAGTATGTTTTTAATCTTCATTTTAATTTACAATTCTATAATTTCAACATTAAACAGATTATCCTTCACATGTATAACACCATATGCAAGTTCCTTAAGGGCGGGTACTATTAAATAGTCTACGATACCTTCTTCATAAAAATAACTGTGAGTGTGACCGTGTATAGAAAGTGAAACATTGTTATCGATCATTATTGACCTATATGTTTCTTTCATCTCAAAAGATAAATCATCACTCACAACAATAGGAATATGTGCAAATGCGAAAACTTGGTTAAAATTTCCATTATCGGCTAATTCTAGTGACAACCAATCAAAATCTGGATCCTTGTTACTTTCCCAAATTATATCATCAAAAAGAACAAATTTGTTGTTATTAAACGTAAAAGAATAATTATAATCGCCAAACATTTCTTTGTAAATAACACTTCCATTTGAATTATAATCATGATTTCCTATAACTGTAAAATAAGGCTTGTTAAGATTTTGCATGATATCAGAAAAAATCTCAAATTCTTTTAAAAGTGCTTGATCTGCAATGTCACCACCAAATATTACAAATAAAATATCATCTCTTTTATTAATATCCTCAATTACTGTTCTTAGATTATTATAAAAATAATGAACATCGGTAATGAAAGCAAATTTAAAATCTTGGGATTCTAATTTAATATTCTCTAATAATTTAATATTTTTTGCTGTCGTGTTTTTATCTGCCTCTTTTACATTTGCCTCATAAACGCTGTATTCAAAAAGATTATCACAGTTAGAAAAAGTTAGTGTAATCGTAAATAAGACTATAATCTTTATAAATTTCATTGATTTTATTTGTGTTTTTTATTAAAGGTAAAATGATCATACAGACAGACGACAGAAAAGGCAAAACTTACAGTTACAAGGAAAGATTATTCATCTAAATGACGAACGTATAAATAGCTATTAACTGCAAGCAGTCGTACTCACTAATAGAGAGTTTTTAGAAAGATGTATCGGAAAATTGATGGATACATAAAAACAGAACGTATTTAAAAACTTGAGAGAGCAGCCTTGACCAGTATTAGCTTTATCACTTTTTTTGGATAAAAAAAAAAGTAATAGATAGGCCAAACACTGAAAAATAAAATATTAAAGTAAATTAGTATTTAAAGTTTCAGACCGAACGCATAAAAGTTAGTCAAGATAACAGTTATTTTAAACGGACTTTTTTTCGCTAAGTACTTTTGATTTTTTTTAGGGTAGGTTTTTTAAAATACTTTAGAGGAACAAACAACATTCCAAAACACTGACTTTCTTCTTTCCCCATATTTTTATGATGAATTTTGTGCGCCTTTCTCAACCCTTTTAAATACCTATTATTTGTATTTTTAAACCACTTAAAACGCTGATGAATCAATACATCATGCAGTAAAAAATAGGCAATACCATAAAATAGAATACCCATACCTATAGGTGTTAGAAAAGCATATCCTGCATAACTTCCAAAATAAAATAAAAGCATACTTGGTATGGCGAACACTGCAAAAAAGACATCATTCTTTTCAAAACCATGGTATTTTGGCTGATGGTGGTCTTCATGCAAATACCAACCAAAACCGTGCATTACGTATTTATGTGTACACCAACTTACACCTTCCATAATTAAAAAAACACCAAAACTTATCAAAGCAAACATCATCCTATATCATTTTTAATTTATACTTCACGTAACTGCGCGCTAATAAATTTATTTTCATTGGATCAGAAATTCTAATTCTTGTATCCATAATTTTTTCTGAAGGAATATTATTTAATTTTTTAAGTAATCTCCTATAATATCTATACGCCATATAAACACCAAACTTTGCTTCTACAGGTAGTTTTAAAATTCCATTATTGAATGCAAAATCAAAATCAGCTTCAATCTCATCAATAATTAATTGTTTCGATGCTGTATCTAATTTACCTAAGTCAATATTCGGGAAATAAGAGCGATTTAAAACTTCATAATCATCCTTTAAATCTCTTAAAAAATTCACTTTTTGAAAGGCCGATCCCAAACGCATTGCTGCATTTTTTAATCGATCATACATAGCATCATCACCATTTACAAATACTTTTAAACACATTAAACCTACAACATCTGCAGAACCATAAATGTATTCGTCATACTCTTCTTTAGTTGTATATTCTGTTTTGTGTAAATCTGCTTTCATACTTTTTAAGAAAGCTTGTACCATTTCATCTGGAATATTATATCTATTAACCGTTTGCTGAAAAGAGTTTAAAATTGGATTGAGACTAATTCCGTGCTCTTTTGCAAAATAATAATCACGCTCAAAATGCGTCATTAATAATTCTTTGTCATAATCATGAAAAGTGTCTACGATTTCGTCTGCAAAACGAACGAAACCATATATATTGTAAATATCTGTCCTTATTTTTGGGGATAAAGTATTTACAGCCATAGAAAAAGAAGTGCTGTACTTTTCAGTCACTAATTTGCTACAATCATTAGAAACAGTGTCAAATAACTCCTTCATATTACCGTTAGTTTTTTTTTATTAACTCTGATGCTATTTTTCCAGAAATTAATGCTGGCGGAACACCTGGACCGGGAACCGTTAATTGACCTGTAAAATACAAATTATTTACCTTACTGCTTTTAATTTTTGGCCTTAAAAAAGCAGTTTGTAATAATGTATTTGCCATTCCGTATGCATTTCCTTTGTAACTGTTATACTCTTCTTTAAAATCATTCACACAAAATGACTTTTTAAAGATAATATTTTTTTTAACTTCTTGATTTGTTAATTTCTCAAATCTATCTAAAATTATGTGAAAATAGCTTTCTCGCAGCTCTTCAGTATCTTCAATTCCTGGTGCCAAAGGCATTAGGAAAAAGCCCGCTTCTTTGCCCTCCGGAGCAGAAGTAACATCTGTCATAGAGGTAAAATTCGCATAAAATAAGGGGTCTGTTGGCCATTTCGGATTGTCATAAATTTCCTTTGCATGTAAATCAAAATCTGCGTCAAAAAACAGCGTATGATGACTTGCGTTCTTTATTTTCTTATCAAAACCAACATAAAATAACAACGAAGAAGGTGCAAATATCTTTTTATCCCAATATTTTTCGGTATGTTGTCTTAAGTTTTCATCTAACAATGTTTCTGTATGATGATAATCTGCACCACTTAAGACCAAAGTAGTATCAATAGTTTTGCCATTTACAAGCAAGCCAGAAACACTGTTTTTTGAGTCTGTTAAAATTTTCTCCACGTTCGCATTTACTTCAAAATTTACTCCTAAAGAGGTCGCTAAAGAAACCATGCCTTCGATCACTTTATACATTCCTCCTCTTGGATGCCAAGTTCCTAAACCAAAATCTGCATAATTAATAAAATTATAAAAAGCTGGGGTGTTGTCTGGTTTTGCACCTAAAAATAATACCGGGAATTCTAAAATTTTAATTAACTTAGGGCTCTTAATGTTTTTTCTAACCTGTTTTCTAACCGTAGAAAAGAACTGAGTAACTCTAGCTACAGTTTTCGTTGTAACTAATTCTAATGGCGAAATGCCTGGTTTATAGACGATATCTAAAACGGCTATTTCATAATTTGCCTTTGCAGAGTCTAAGAAAGATTTTAAGTGCTTTGCACTTCCTTTTTCTTCTGACTCAAACATCGTGTAAATATCCTCTAAATTATCAGAAATTTTTAACGAAGCATTTTCACCAAAATACACTTCGTATCCTGGACTTAATTTGTCTAAAATGTAATAATCTGAAGGCTTTTTACCAAAGTCTGCAAAAAAACGTTCAAAGACATCTGGCATCCAATACCAAGATGGTCCTAAATCAAATGTAAATCCGTCTTTTTTAAACTGTCTCGCTCTTCCTCCTAAGGTATCATTTTTTTCTAGTACGGTAACATTGTAACCTTCTTTAGCTAAATAACAAGATGCTGATAGCGCTGAGAAGCCAGAACCAATAATATGGATGTCTTTTTTCATTAAATATATATGTCTAACAAAGGTATCAAAAAACTAAACAAAAATACCGAGATAAATGAAATTATAAAACTTTTAACAAATCTTTTACAGTGTCAAAAAAAGATACATTGAATTTGTATTCATTATTTTTTATTAGAGAAGTTTTTCTACCAACAGCTATAAATTCATGTTTTGTTTTTTGAAGAATACCTTCAATCTCTTCAAAATACTCCTGAATTTTGTCGTCATGGGGTTGCAGAGTTAATGACGTTACAAAACACAACTCTTTGTCTTGCTCAAAAAGATAATTTAAGTTATCTAGCGGTAAATTTTGGCCTAAATACACTGTTTGATTTCCTCTTAAGACCAATTCGTAATTTAAATACAACAACCCTAGTTCGTGAATTTCATTTTCTGGTAAAAATAATACATATATTTTTTCTGACTCTCTAATCTCATGTTCTAAATTCTCTGTACTTACGTGAATTTTCTGGGCGATTAAATTAGATATAAAGTGCTCATGGGCAGGAAGTAAAGTATCTGTCTGCCATAATAAACCAATATGTTGTAAAAATGGAATAAACACGTCTTTAAAGATTTCTTTAAAGTTCATTTTACTTAATAGTTTATGGTAGGTCGCATTAAATAAAACTTTGTCAAACTGAAACATCGACAATTTAAAAGCATTAATTGCATCATCATTTATTGCAATAGCAAAAGAAGCTTCTCGAGATTGTATCAAAATTTCTTCCTCAGACATTTTTGCAATCTTAGATATTTTGTAATTGTTTTTAATTAGTAAAACCACGTTCAGTAACTTGCGTAAGTCCTCGTGAGTGTAGTATCTTATATTTGTGTCTGTTCTTTTTGGTTCTAATAAATTATATCTTTTTTCCCAAATCCGTATTGTATGCGCTTTAATTCCTGATATATTTTCTAAATCCTTTATAGTAAAATCTTGTTTAATATTGTCCATCTTATTATTTTAGGGGCTCAACAAATGTAGCAATATTTAATATATGAAAATATTTTTTATTAAAATTGTAACATTTGTTATAATTTTACTACTTACAAGTAATCAACCATTTTAAATGTGCACAAAGATTTAGAGAATAAATTTTTATCGGACTTTGAGTCAAATCAGAACATAGTGCATAAAATTTGTAGAATTTACACTACAGACAGAGATGGACATAATGATTTGTTTCAGGAAATAACCATACAAGTTTGGAAAAACTACCCAAAATTTAGGGGAGATTCTAAGTTTAGTACATGGATGTATAGAGTGGCTTTAAATACCGCAATTTCATTGTATAGAAAATCTACCAGAAAAGTAAAGACACAAGATTTTAGTGATGTTGCATTTAAAATTAAAGTTACAGATTATGATGATACCGAAGAAGTACAATTAAAGGCGCTCTATAAAGCGATTCACCAATTACACGATATAGACAAAGCACTAATTTTTTTATATCTAGAGGACAAACCTTATAAAGAAATATCTGAAACATTAGGAATTTCTAACGTAAATGCAAGAGTGAAAATGAATAGAGCAAAAGAAAAGTTAAAAAACGTTTTAAACCCATAAAAATGGATTTATTAGAAAATTATAAAAAAGCTTGGAACAATCAACCCGACGCTGAAGATCAACTTTCTTCTGTCGATATATACAAGCTGGCGCAATCAAGATCTTCATCTATTGTAAAATGGATTTTTATTGTTGGTATTCTTGAATTTGTCATCTTAAATTCTCTCTACTTTTTTGTAGATATGGATGAGGATTATGCTGAATATGAAAAATTGGGTTTAGAAAATTTTGTCTTCTATTCTCAAATTGCGGCATATGGAATCTTGTTTTATTTTTTAACTATGTTTTATTTAAATTACAAAAGAATTTCTACTACGGATTCCACAAGAACCTTGATGAAAAAAATAATTAAAACTAGAAAAACAGTTCGGAATTATGTGCTATTTAATCTTAGTTATATGGCTTTAGTAATGATTGTTGTTACCGTAGCATCCATAAATACTAATATTGATGATTTAAGTAACAAACAAATCATTTTAATAATAATCGTAACTCTTATTATTACACTTTTAATCTTAGTCGTGTTGTGGCTATTTTATCAATTACTTTATGGTTTTTTACTCAAAAAATTGAAAAAGAATTACAAAGAGCTTGCAAAATTAAATGAGCTGCATTAAACATCTAATTTTACAAAAAAATACTTTTATTTCTATTTTTTTTGGTTTCGTTTAGCAAAAATGAAATTTTTGAACAATCGCCAAATTAGACTTGGTTTTAAAGTAGGTTTTGGATTACACAGGGCTATTGATATTTCGCCTAGTGCTGCACATAATTTTAATAATCGTTTTCTTTAGAAAAATGAATAAACTATTTTTAGTCTTAAATTAATGATTGTAAAACCGTATTTTATTTTGGTAATATTACCTTCTTATATAAGACAAGATTCAGTATTTAGTTTTCTGATAAAAAAGCGTATTATTTTAAAAACAACAGAACGAAATTAATGCTATACAGCAAGTCTAATATATTGCATTTAATAGCGCAAAGAACCCAAATAAGGTTTAAGGCCATTCTTCTACATCATCTTTTACCTGACAAAAATAAAAGCATATTTATATCTCTAATTACTCCCATTATCTGTTTTATCCCGGAAAAATCTCGAGTTCTTTTAACAAGATTTCATGCATTTCATTTGTATAATCTAAATGTGTAACAATTCTAATTCTGCCCTCACCCATTGGTGTTAATAAGATATTTTTATCTTTCATTTTTTGAATAAAATTATCAGCACCTATCGTTTCATGGACATAAAAAATAACAATATTAGTTTCAATCAACGCTACTTCTTTAACATAAGAAACAGCTTCTAAAACAGCGCCTATTTCTTTTGCTTTTTGATGGTCTTCAGCCAAACGTTCCACATGATTGTTTAAGGCATAAATTCCTGCAGCCGCTAAAAAACCACCCTGTCTCATTGCGCCCCCAAACAATTTCCGAATTCTTAATGCTTTTGCAATACTCGCTTTAGATCCTAACAGTATAGAACCAATAGGTGCTCCTAGACCTTTAGAAAGACAAATTGAGATCGTGTCAAACAACAATCCGTATTGCTCTGGAGTTTCATTTTTAGCAACCAAAGCATTGAATAGGCGCGCTCCGTCTAAATGAAAAGCCAAATTATTTTTCTTGGCAACTTTTTGAACCTTCTCTAACTCAGCAAAATCCCAGCAAGCCCCGCCTCCTTTGTTTGTTGTATTTTCTACACAAACCAAACGAGAGTAAGGAACATGAATGTCTGCTCTGCCCGCAACTGCTTCTTGCAGTTGTTCCGCAGTAAACATCCCTCTATTTCCATCAATTAACTTACAAGTTACACCAGAGTTAAAAGCTGCACCTCCACCTTCGTAATTAAAAACATGGGCATATTTATCGCAAATTAATTGGTCTCCCGGTTGCGTATGTAATTTTATTGCTGTCTGATTTGCCATGGTTCCGGAAGGAAAAAATAAAGCATCTTCCATTCCAAACATAGCAGCTGCCTTTTCCTGTAACTCATTTACCGTTGGATCCATTTTAAAAACATCATCACCAACTTTTGCATGCATCATTATTTCCAACATTCTTTTCGTTGGTCTTGTCACTGTATCTGAAATTAAATCTATAATCATTTATTTATTTTTTGGTTATTTCACAGCATTGCGCAGAATTTACGAATCTCTGCTAAACAATTATTTGCTATTCATGCATATTACTTCCAATTGGCGAACCGTCTGGAATTTTTAGCACAGCTGCTTTCTCAAATTTCGTTGGGTTTTTAACAAAACCAGCAATCCTTTTTATCATTGCAAGATCATATATTTTTTGAACCCCTACTACTTCTTTCTTTTGCAAAATTGATTTGATTTCATCTAACTTAAACAATACGATTGCATTTACTTGTTCGTATTGATTTCTGTTGGCTGCCAAATAAAACAATTGCTTTAAAACGTTACTATTTATTACATTTTGTAATTCTTGATGGTACCAATCTTTGTGGGTTTTACGGATGGTTTTCACTATTAATTCATCCAATACTTCCTCTAAACCTAATTGTCTTTTGTTTAAACTTTTATGTGCAATTAAGCGAGAAGCTCTTTGTGGATTTAATAGTAAATTTAAAGTCATTTCACTTGCTGTTTCCACTGCTCCAAAAGCGTCAAACTCTACTCCTAAGTTGCTTTTAAACGATTCTCTACTCCTACCAAAACCGATTGCTCTTGGCGGAAAAAGACCTAACTTTTCTTTCGGAATTGCAATTTCGTCTACAGCGATTGTTTTTAAAACTGCTTGCAAAGCAATTCTTTCGGTAGTTCCAGAAAGGTTTTCAACAACCTTCTGACCTCCTCCTTTTACAGCATAACTATAGTTTAAACCACCAATTAACTTCACCGTTGCTTCTGTTTGAAATCTATGGAAAAAGTACAACGGCACAAAAACATCTTCTAAAACCGAATAAGGTTGATTTGTCTTTATATTATCTACAGAAAAATTAGCAATCGCTGTTTTTCTTATTTTTAAAACGTTGTAAAGTTCATCATAAATATTCCCTCCATTATCCCATAAATGAGCTGCGCCATTTGCACTCCCTTGTGATCTTGCATCTGAATCTGACAAGTATTTTAATCCGCTTGCAAAGGCATTTTCTAAAAGCGCATTTAATTCTAGATTCTCATTTTTATTTTTCGGAAAATCTTGATATGCATATGCCACAATTACTTTGTCCCATGCACCAATCTTGGTATCATAGGCATCTGAAAAATCAATTTTCCCGTCTAATAAGGTGAATTTAGGGTGCGGATAATCCATCACCGAAGCCCTATTATTTGTACTTGCCGCAAAATTATGTGCAAAACCCAAAGTGTGTCCAATTTCATGCGCAGATAATTGTCTAATTCGAGCAATGGCCATTTGAAGTGCGAAATCATCGGCTGTGTTATTATTGGCGTAAGGTGCTTGCAAGGCTTGTGCAATTAAAAAATCTTGTCTGATTCTTAACGATCCTAAACTTACATGCCCTTTGATAATTTCGCCAGTTCTTGGATCGGAAATACTTGCGCCATAACTCCAACCTCTTGTAGAACGATGCACCCATTGCACCATATTATATCGCACATCTAAAGGGTCTGCGCCTTCTGGCAGCATTTTCATTTGAAACGCATCTTTATAACCTGCTGCTTCAAAGGCTTGGTTCCACCAGCGTCCGCCATCTAACAAAGCAGAACGCACTGGCTCTGGTGTACCTCGATCTAAATAATAAATGATAGGTTCTTTTGCTTCCGAAATTTCAGCATCCGGATTTTTCTTTTCCAGTCGGTGTCTTCGAATAAATCGTTTTGTAATGGATTGATTTACGGGTGTCGCATAATCTAAATAAGACATTAAATTTGCACCAGAACGTGGATCAAATTTTCTTGTTTTGTACTTGTTATCTGGTAATTCTACAAAAGAATGGTGCTGGTGCACCGTTATCAAACTAGCGTCTGGCGTTACACTTCTTATATTGTATCCTTTCGGAGCTCCTTTAAAAGTTAACATCAAATCAAACTCAACATTTTCAGGAAATGCTTTTGTCCGCGACATATTAAAAGCAGATTTACTCTTATCTAAACTGTAACTACCTTGCTTACTGCTTGCCAAACGATTTGAAACTCCGTGTGCATCTCTCATAAAAAAGTCAGTAGCATCCACCAAAAAAGCTCCATTTTTTTCTTCCTTGATGACAAAACCATGTAAAACCGATTTCGCAAAAGCTTGCTTTACCGACTTTTTTTCTTCCCTATTTTCGGTAATCGCTCTATAATCTTGATTTGGCTGAATGAGCATTATTTTATTACCTGCCTTTTTAAAGTGAACCACAACTCCAGCTCCCAATTGCCCTCTATCTAAACCTATATCGTTAGAACCAATTCCCTCTGATAGGGATCTAACGTAAAGAAACTCTTTATCAATTTCATCGATTTGAAGAAATACTTTATCAGAATTATCATCGTAATAGAAGGTAAAATAACCCTCGTATTTCATGATTCCTTTTTGGAGTTTGTTTGCTGTCTTCTGCATAAAAAACTGAGAAAATCCATTAAAAGAAATGGAAATAAAAAACAGAATAGCTAGTACTTTTTTCATGTTACATATATTTTCTATAAATCTATACAATAACTATCAGCTTTTAAAACCAGAAATCTTAAAATTTCATTTATTTTTGTTCAACTTATGATTACACAAGACCAACTTAAAGATATTGCTGAAAGAATTGAGAAACTAAAATCTTATTTAGAGATTGATAAAAAACTCATAGAAATTGAGAATGAAGAAGAAAAGACGGTAGCTCCAGATTTTTGGAACAACCCAAAAGCTGCTGAAGTTTTTATGAAAGAATTGCGTTTCAAACAAAAATGGGTAGAAGATTATCATAAAACCATTACTTTAAACGAAGATGTACATGTATTGTATGACTTTTACAAGGAAGGAGAAGTCGATGAAATAGAAGTCATTGCGCAATTTGAAAAAACCAATACTTTTTTACAAGATTTAGAATTCAAAAACATGCTTTCTGAGGAAGGCGATGCACTTTCGGCAACGATACAAATTAATGCAGGCGCCGGCGGAACAGAAAGTTGCGATTGGGTAGAGATGTTGGCAAGAATGTACACCATGTGGGCGGAAAAACAAGGTTTTAAATTAAAAACACTTAATTATCAGGCAGGTGATGTTGCAGGAGTTAAAACAATTACTATAGAAATTGAGGGCGATTACGCTTTTGGTTGGTTAAAAGGAGAAAACGGTGTGCATCGTTTGGTGCGTATTTCACCTTTTGACTCTAACGGAAAAAGGCATACAACATTTGGCGCAGTATACGTTTTTCCTGTAGCGGACGACTCTATTGAAATAGACGTAAATCCTTCAGATATAGAAATTGTAACTGCACGTTCAAGTGGGGCTGGCGGACAAAATGTAAATAAAGTAGAAACAAAAGTTCAGTTGACGCATAAACCTTCTGGGATTCAAATTTCTTGTTCTAATTCTCGCTCTCAACACGATAATAGAGCAACTGCAATGAAAATGTTGAAATCTCAATTGTATGAAATTGAACTTCAAAAACAACAAGCTGCCAGAGACAAAATTGAATCTGGTAAATTGAAAAACGAATGGGGAAGTCAAATACGGAATTATGTAATGCATCCTTATAAGTTAGTGAAAGATGTAAGAACAGCACACGAAACAGGAAATGTAGATGCTGTGATGGACGGAAATATTAATCCTTTTTTAAAGGCATATTTGATGAAGAATGGACAGAAAAAAATTGATTCATAATCCGAACTAAAAACAAGAAAATTCTCTTTATAGTTTTCTCATAAATCAAAAATTACTCAAACTGACAAACCCAGAAACTTTGTCATTTTAAAACTAAAAAAATGATAAAAATATACCACAATCCGCGCTG
>Ga0209384_1001086_pt1 | contig 14925 bp, 25 predicted proteins | sample CoawatmetaG05DNA_FD_187511 | JGI IMG/M metagenome (GOLD analysis project Ga0209384, IMG submission 187511) | Marine microbial communities from the West Antarctic Peninsula - Coastal water metaG058-DNA (SPAdes) (version 2) | ecosystem: Environmental > Aquatic > Marine > Coastal ... | reverse complement strand
TTAATACTAGACAGGATGGATTAAGATGACACAAGCAGCTCCATCAACATTAATAATTAGATTGCCTACACCTTCTGGTACATATTCTACACAATGGGCAAATAGTTTAGTGTCTGCTATAGAATTACAAACAAGAACAGCTAATCTAGCACAAAGTACATCAAGCAAAACAACACAAGAAATTTCAGATGCAGTGAGTTGGTTTAATGGCTAATAATTATAAAAATGAAAAATTAGATTTAACAACAGTAAATGTAACTACATTATACACTGCTACTACTGCAACAAGTGGGATATTTAGATCAATTTTAGTATCAAATGACAGTGGAAGTAACGATACTATAACTTTAACCTTAACAAATGGCTCAAGTGTGTTTAGTATATACAAAAATGAAGAAGTAGGTGCATTGAGCACAAAAGAGTTATTGACACAACCATTGGTTGTAGAAGAGTCAGAAATATTAAAAGTAACTGCAGCAACAGCAAATAGACTTCATGTTGTAGGTAGTTATCTAGAGATAACATAAGGAGAGAGTTATGGCAGAGCCACAATATGATGAATTTGGAAATATATTGAATTTAGATACATCCTTAGATGATCCAACAACTTATAATATTTATGAAAATAGAGCATATAATACTGGTCAAGGAGCAAACCTACAAAACGTATATGGCATACGAGGTGGGATGCCTATGTTTCAATTCATTAGACAAATTAAAACTGGTGAACGTACATACGATCCACAAAAGCCAGAGGACAGAAGATATAGAGAGGAATATGATAGATACCAACAAGAAAATCCACAAGCACCTACTTTTGCAGATGTATTAGGTGAAACAGCTATAGGATTTGCTCCAGGCGTTGGATCAGCAGTTGGGGAAGCACTTGTTAATCCTGGTGGATATTATCAAGGCGATGCATTAAGCAGAGCTGGACAAGGTGCTATGGATACAATTGGTTCAAGTCCAAGACAACTTGTAAATCAAACCTATGAAAATTTTGATCCTTCATTGTATGTAAATAAAGGTGGTGTACCTTTTAGTACCACTGGTGGTAATAAAGCATTTATTGGTGAATTAGCAAATGCAGACGTAGCAAATCAAACTGGTAATACACAACTATTAGCAGATTTAAAAGATGCAAGAGAGCCATATACTCTTACAGAGAAAGGTATCTTTGGGAAAACCACAGATACAGTTAATGTATACGACACAAATAAACTTACAGACTCAGGTTTCCAACTCAATCCAGAAGGTGAATTATATAAGTTTGATAAAAGTGTTGATGCAAATATAGCAAAAGAATTTGGAGATGGTGCAGATTTTTCTACTATTGGTGGTGAACAAGTTACAACTTCTTCTGCTCTTACTGGACCCCCACCACCTAGTGGTGGATTTAGTGGTTACACATCAGGTGTGGGTGATCAATTTAGTTTTGGTTCTCAAGCTGGTCAAGCAAACTATGCTGCAGCTGGTGGTGCTGGAATATTTGCTGCAGCCACTACATTGGTCTTGACTGGTGACGTAGAAAAAGCAGCAAAGACTGGAGCTGGAACTGCTATAGGACAAGCAATAGGTACTGCTGTAACTCTAGGTAATCCTATTGGTACATTTATTGGTGGTATGATTGGTGGTGCTTTAGGTGGTAGAGTTATATGTAACGAATTATGCAATCAAGGTATAATAGATCGTAAAATGTTAATAAACGACTATAAGTTTACAAGAGATTATCTAACACCTAGTCATGTAAAAGGCTATCATTTATGGGCAATATGGATGGTAAAGCAAATGAGAAAAGGTAGATTTGTAGATTTATGGTCACATATAGTAATTCACAGAGGTAACGAAATTGCTTATATATATGGCGAAAGAAAGAAACCTGATTACTTAGGAAAGTTGTATCGTAAAATCTTTGAGCCAGTTTGTTGGATTTTAGGTGCGTTCAGTAAACAAACAGATTGGTCAATATTATATCAAAAAAAGGAGATTTAAATGGCTGAAGAAATGGAAATGATGGATGAGGGTATGCCACAAATGAACGAAAGAATGGTTGCTAATCCTGAACTAGACATGGGTATGCCACAAGAAGCAAATGACGTTGTTATGAAACCTAGTGAAGGCATTAGAAATGCATTGATGATGAGACTAACAAACATGACACCAGATGAATTGCAAATGTTAGATAAGGCAATTACACCACAAGTGGCTAGTGTTTTAGTTAAGTTATTACCAGAGATGCAACAACTTATTGAAATGGTTGAGCAAGGTGGCGTAGAAGATGCAATGTCTGAAGATCAAATGATGGATGATGACATGATGCCAGCAGAAATGGGTGCGTTAGGCAATATGTAATGAAGGTAAGAAGGGCAGTAGCTACTGATATATCTGCTATATATGCCATGTTAAAAGAAATGCATGGCAATACTAAGTTAGACGTTGCACCCATAGACGATTATAAATTGTTGAATAAGATAAATGAAGTAATACATAAAGGTTTAGTTTTGGTAAGTTATAAAGATAATGAGATTACTGGATCAATAGCTGGGATTACTACAAGTGATTGGTGGTCAAGTGAGCCTTTATTTTCTGATATGTGGTTTTATGTTTCTCCTTTGCATAGAAAATCAAGGTCAGCATTAATTTTAATTAAGGCGTTTATCAAAATAGCAAAAGATGCTAAACTTAAAATAAGGCTAGGTCATATCTATTCTGGAGATATAGAAAGAAAAGATAAATTTTATGAAAAACTAGGGTTAGTCAAAGCTGGCTCTACATATGTGGAGAATAAATAATGGGTGGATTTTGTACAACAACAACGCAACCACTTCCTGATTATAGTGAAGTTGTAACGGACACTCAACTACCAGCATGGGTATCAGCAGGTGGTAAAAGACTTTTTGAAGAAGCATCATCACTAGCAAGGTCACCATATCCACAATATACAGACCCAAGAATAGCATCATACAATGGATCAAAGTTAACACCAGAAGAGCAACAAGCTTCAAACCTTTTATCGCAAGGTGCTACTGACTATCAACAATACATTGATTCATCTGCTGCTATGGCTAGTGGTCTAGGTCAAGGCTTTGATAGAACTAGTAGAGCAGATTTAATTGGTGATCCATTTGAAGGTGCTACTAGGGAAGAATTATTAGGGCAACCATTTAGTATGGAACAAGCACAACCATATCTTGATGTTTATCAAGGTGCTCAAGATAGTGCAGTTAATGAAGTGCAAAGACAAACTGAACTTGCTAATATGCAAAACAGAGCTAATGCAGCACGATCTGGTGCTTTTGGGGGATCAAGATTAGGTATACAAGAAGGTATTACATCTGGTGAGGGTGCTAGAGCAGCAGGAGATTTAAGATCAAGAGCAGCACAAGAAGGATTGCAATTTGCATCAGGTAGATATGACCAAGACAGACAAGCAAGGTTTGGTGCTGAAGATATGATGCGTGGACAATATGAGCAAGATAGGGCAGCGAGATTTGGTGCAGAGGATGCAGCAAGGTCAGGGTTTGAGACAGAAGAAGCTAGTCGATTAAGAGCTACAGAAGCCTTACAAGGTTTTGCACCTCTAACACAAGGTCTAAGAGATCAAGCTGGGTCTAAGAGATCAAGCTGCTTCTGGTCTTTTCACAGCAGGACAAGCTAAAAGACAATTAGATCAACAAGCATTAGATATGGCGTATGCTGACTATGTAGAGCAAAGAGAATACCCACAATCTCAAGTCAACTATGCATTAGGTGTATTACAAGGTACGCCATATGACACAAGAAATATAAGTCTTACACAAGGTCAGCAATTTATACAGTCACCTAGTATTTATGGACAGACATTAGGTGGATTAGGTGCATTAGGTAGTGCTTACTTTATGAGTAAAAATAGAGGTTAGTAATGGCAACAGTTGATCAACTTGAACTAAGGCAAAACGATATAAATAATATGTCTGACAAAGAACGAAATATTTTTAAAAAGCGTTTAAATCAAGAAACATTAGTTCCAGGCACATATCAATTGATGCCAAATACTGAAAGTCAAATAGATGCATCTAATAAAAGTGGTATGACTATAGCACAAAATGGTGTTTCAAATAGTAGTGAAAACGATTTCAAAGGATTAGGTGCACTTGATGGCACACTAGGTGGATACATACCACAAGCACAAAAGATATATAGTTCTCTTTATTCTAAAAGCAAAGAACAACAAGAAAAAGAAGATAGAATGAATACTGGTATGATGATGCTTAACTTCTTTACAAAGATGGGAGCAGAAGCATCTAAGCCAGGAGCAACTGCATTAGGGTCAGCTAGTTTAGCTGGTGCTGATACTGCATCAATGTATATCAAACAAGTAAATGCAGATAGAGCTAGAAAAGATGCAGAGAAGAAGGGCGTTGTAGGATTAGCTTCACAATTGATGACTTCAGCAGATACGAAAGCATTAGCACTTTCCAAAGCTAAAAAACCAACATTTTCAGCACCAATTAAATATGAAGTAAAAGATGCCAATGCAATTAGAAAAACATTAGTTTCTTTAAAATTATCTCCACTTAATCCTGATACTCAACAGTTTTGGAAAAAAGGAGATACAATACCTCTTACAAACGAACTAAATAGTAAATTTCCAATTGGTAGTTTATTAAAAGTGGAAACATCAAAATCAAAAGTTACTTCTAAACTTGAGCCTTTTGGGGTTGTAGATACTGCGAAATTTACACTAGCATATCCACTTATAAAAATAAGTCCAAATGGCAATGTTTTGTTAACACCAGAGGATGCATTAGTTATTGCTAAAGAAGGTTTTATAACAGAAAAATTAGGTGAGCAAATAGCAGGTATGAGTAAACCACAATTTGATGGTCTTGATAAATTGCAAGGTAATCTAGCAACAGGAATTAAAACTTTTAATGAGTTGCAAAGAGCATATGATAACATTAGAGGATTTTACAAAGATCAGTATGCAATTAACGATTATGGATTGGCAGTTGGATTTGCTAAAATTCTTGATCCTACATCAGTCGCTAGAGAGTCAGAGGTTCAATCTGTCGCTACAGCAGGTGCGATTACCACATCTGTAAAAGCACAAATTATAAACGCTTTTATGGGAACTGGAAAGTTATCTAAAAGTATGAGGCAACAAATATATAATTCAACTTTAACTATATACTCAAATAAATTAACTAGATTTCAACCAGTTCTTGATCAATATAAAGAAAATGCAGAAAAAATTAAAGAAGGTGGATTTAAATTTGTTGCTCCTGGTTTTAAATTAGAAAGCAAAGAAGATGTATTAGCACAGAAAGTAACTATTGAACCAGAAGATATAGAAACCACTAAAGTTATAGTTTTACCTGATCGTCTTAAAGTAATGAAAACAAATTTTTTAAAACAATTAATTTCTAATGCACCAACATTTAGTTTAACAGATGATGACCTTAAATTGATTGATGCTGAATTAGCAACTAGACCAGACAAATAAATTATTAATAGGTGATAAACAATGTCAAAGTATCAAAAATCTTTACTTGATAAATATGGTCTTGAAAAGCCTAGTATGTCATATGCAGATGCCACAAGAATATTTCTAGGTCAAGGTTTAGCAATGAGATTTGGCGATGAAGCAGTTGGTATATTAAGAGGTATTATTGATCCTGACCTTACAATTGATGAAGCAATAGAAGAAGAAAGAGAAGCAATTAAAACTGCACAAGCAGAATTTCCTAGTAGATCACTAGCATTAGAAATTGGTGGTGCAGTAATTCCTGCAATTGCTTTAGCACCATTTACTGGAGGTGCAAGTATCCCAGCTACTATTGGAAGATATGCACTTGGAACTGGTGGCAGACTTATGACACAAGGTGCAATACAAGGTGGAGCAACAGCAGTAGGTGGGTTAGAAGGAGACATAACAGAAAGATTGGTTGAAAATCCTGGTACAATTGTAGGTTCTACTGCATTTGGTGCAGTTATGAACCCAGTCGCACAAAAAGTTATGGGTGGAGTTGTTAAGTTAGGTGCGAAGTTATTTGATCCATTGATACGAACACTTAGAGGTCAACTTGGTAGAAAAGTAGAGGATGAAGTTTTAAGGATTTCTGAATTAACAGGAGAATTAGATCCAGACGTAATTGTAAAAAAAATAGCAGAAGGCGAAATAATTGCAGACATATCAGAAGAAGGTGCAAAAGCAGTTAAAAGTTTTTACAACTCAGTACCAGCATCCAAAACAATTATTAGTGAGGCAGTAGAGAGAAGAGCAGCAGACAAAACAAGAGAAGTTACCTCAACACTACAAAGAGAATTAGTGCCTGTAGCACCAGAGGAAAGTATCGTAAAAATTATAAATAGTAATGATAAGCAATTCGCAAGGATGACAAGCGATGCTTATGATGAAGTTTACAAAAGATATGATAAATTTAGAAGCCTTAACCTTAATCTAGCAGTACAAGAAATTTTACAAAAACAACCTTCTTTGCGAGGGAAATTAAAAGATTTGATGACTGCATTAGGAAGTGACATACCTTTTGTTGTTAAGAAGGGCGTTTTAAAAATAACAAAAGATATTGATTTAAAAACTGCCGAAAAATTAAGAGGTCTTTTAAATCAAAAAGTAACTAAATTTTATAAAGATGGTGATGGTTTAGAAGGTGAAGCTGCAGATATTCTTGAGAAAAATATTAGAAACGTAATAGATAATGCTAGTCCAGATTTAGCAATAACAAGAGCAAAATGGAAAAAATATAGAACAGGTCAAACAAATTATAACCTTGGGAAAGATGCTTTTAAAAGCAAAGGTTCTGATGAAATTGGTGAAGAGTTTAATAAAATACTTAATAGTGGCGATAAATATGCTTTAGAAATGTATAGAGCAGGTGTTGGTCATGCTTTAAGAATAAAATTTGAATCAAGAAATATGACTACATTTATTAGAGGAATAGCTGATGGCATAAACAAAATACCAACAAAAGATAGAAAAATTTTAAATACTGTTTATCCTGGTGATGAATTAGCAATAGCAATACAAAAAGCAACACAAGCAGAAAAGTCTATTATTACTAGAAATACTATGAATACTGGAAATGTTACTCAAGAATTAGAAGCTGGATCAAAATTTGTAGGTGATGCAACTGATTTGTCATTGTTTGGAGATATAGTAATAAGAGGTAATTTGGGTTCTGCATTTCCCTTAGTTTCAAGGTTTGTAAAAAAATTAACAGGTAATAATAAAGGTGCACAATTTACGCCAACTCAAGCAAAAAAAATTGCAAGTATTTTGGTAAGTGAAAACCCAGAATTAGTTAAAAATGCTTTGACTAATAAAGAGGCTAGAAATGAATTGTTTGCACGATTTGGACAATTAGTTGATGGTTTTATAGCAGGAACTACTAAAGCTGGCATACAACAAACTACAGAATCAGCTATTGATGCTTTAAAAATAAACCCAGCACAATCAGCAGAACTTGATCCTAATATGAATAATATGGGCACAGAAGAAATTGACACAACTGCAATTAAATCATTAGCAGATAGTATTTCATCAGAAGCTAGAAATAAAATATTAAGTATCAGAATAAATAGTGGAAATTTAGTTGATGAGGAAAGTGGTAATCTTATTCGTAGATTTGGTCCGAATGAATAGGTAAATGTCATGGTGCTTGTTGAAATTCTAACTGGCATAGCTCTTGTACAGAAAAGTGTTTCCTTCATCAAAGAAAATATTTCAACAATAAACGATATTTCAGGCATAGCAAAACAGATTGATGGTTTCTTTACTGGTTCAGACCAAATGAACAAAAAAAAAGGCAAAGGAATGTCTATTGCACAACAGTTTGGTTCTGTTGAAAGTTCTGCAAATGATTTTATTAATATGAAATTATTAGAAGAACAACGAAACGAATTACGTCAATTAGTCAATTTAAGATTCGGACCAACAACTTGGGATGAAATAATTGCAGAAAGGGCTAATAGAATTTCTGAAGCAAAAGAAGCAAACAGATTACAAAGAGTTGAAGCAAGGCAACAACAAAAAGAATTTATAGATACATTACAAACTGTAGGCATTATTTTCTGTGTTATAGCTGTAGTTATAATAGGTTTTGTAGTTACATTTAGGGCGTATGCTGATGTTTACAAATACAAAAGTAAAGATTACACACGACAACAAAAGATACAAAAAGGAATTATTGTCCTTCCTACTATGACCACATGCAGATTAAAGAAACGTAAAGTGTATAAAGATAAGGTAGCTTGTATATATCAAGGAGCACAAAAGACTTTCACATTAGACTTCACAGATATTGCAAATGGATGCCCCAGAAAATACCAATGTGTTCTTGATCCAAATGGCAAAGAGCCATCTATTGATAGTGTCATGGATAGTTTAAGAAGCATTGCCAAATAATGAAATAGCCTATTTCAGCTTTAGCTATTCCACTAGGGTGTACAAGGGGAGTTACACTGGAGGAATGTTCTTCCTCTCACTTCTGAACCTAGAACGCATTTTGCGTCTTGCCAACATTAACAAACTTGCACAATCTTTTCTATTAAAATTATGTCTGTTGTATAAATACTTATGCAATAGCTTTATGTTTGTCTTAGCTCTAATGCATAATTCATAGCCATAGTAAAACCTTTGTTCATCCTTCTTACTATAAGCATCTCCTATATGTTGGAACACACTACTGTAACCTCTGATTAAACTTAACATTGTCATTCTAATCCTTTGTAAAAGTGGGGGAAGTTAATCCCCCTCTTGTTATGATTGCTTTTTATACATCCCAAGTTTAGTAAACAATGGCATTAAATGTTTTTCAGCCATTTGTAATTCTTCTTTAGAATAATTATTAGTATCTATCTCTTTAGTCATTTTAAATTCTTTTGAAGAATCTATTAAACATAATAATTCAATCATTTCTTGGTCTGTAAAATTAATAGTAATCATTTTCTTCTCCTAATTTTATTGTTTATCTTTCCTTAACATCATTATAACATATATGAATATATAAGTCAACCCTAAATAAATGTTTTATTAACCCATTTTAGTAGTTGACATGTTTAAAGGGTTGTGTTATACTGTTTATAAGGAAAGATGAATAACAAAATTAGGAGAAAAAATGATCTACCAAGCAAAAAAAATTTCAAATGGCTGTTATAACTACAGAGGTTGGGAAGTTGTAAATATGGAGGGATATGGTTCAAGACATTGGAATGTATGCCCACCAAATCAACCACCATCTGATAGCACTAACACATTGTGGCAAGCAAAAGAAATGATTGACGATTATTTTGATAGAGCATTAGGAGAATAAAATGAATATAGACGAATTAAATCCAGAGACTTTAAAAAAGTTAGGATTAAAAAAGCCAAGAACAAAAACCTTTACTGCTGAAAATGAGAGAAGTTATGCCATTAAAGTTTTAAATGTAATTGCAGAACTAAAACAAAGTGAAAGATGCAGAGTGTTAAAAAGAGCATCATTAATGAATAATAAATAGGGAGCAAACTAATGGATAATAAAGAAGTTAGAAAATGGGTAGTAAACCAAATTGGTAGACTAGAAAACTACCCATTAGGAGATATTGTAAATGATCAAAATGCTTTACTTAAAGTTTACCAAAATAAAGGTGGCGTTATAATATTATCAAGATTGCTTAAAGAATTAGATAAGGGAGCAAACTAATGAAAATAGAAAAAATAGTAAAAGTTTATTATAGACTTAATAGCAAAGATGAAAATAACGAAATGACATATGAACTTTCAAAACTTAGAAAAGAAATGGAAAAGAAATTAACCAAGTGGGATGTTTATAAAGAAATACGAATCCAATTGTATTGGAAAGCATTTTTATTGAATAATTTTTTACAGAAGGACATAGACAATTTATCTTGGAAAATAGATTCAGTATTAAGAAATGCTATAAATAACAAAGAGAATTTAATGAATTGTTTAATGAATGATGCTCCTGAAACTAAAGAAACAAAAGCTATGTGGGTATCAACACAAAAACATTTAGAAGATTTAATGTTTGATCAAGGTTGGTTTGATGATAAGTTTAAAGATATAAACGCATTATTTGTATTGCAAAGTATGGGTGAATAATCTTGGGGGATTATTATGAAATATTTATTTTCAATTATCTTTTTGTTATTAGTCGTAATAATGGCTATGTTAAATTTTAGAGCTCATGCAGATGAGGTTGGTTGTCTTGCTCTCAATATATACCATGAAGCAAGAAATCAGCCTCTAGTGGGCAAATTAGCAGTAGGCTTAGTAACTTTAAATAGGGTGAAAGATGTTAGATTTCCAAATACTATTTGTGGAGTTGTTTATCAAGGTTCTTATTCCAATAATGCTCCAATAAAAAACAGATGCCATTTTAGTTGGTGGTGCGATGGAAAGTCAGATAAACCAAAAGATTTACAGTCATGGCATAAATCACTAGACTTATCTCAAAAATTGTATGAAGGTTTCTTTGATGGATTAAATTTAGTAAGGGGAGCAACGCATTATCATGCAACTTATGTCACTCCTTACTGGGCGTATAAAAAGAAGAAGGTAAAGATAATAGCAGATCATGTGTTCTATAGATGGGAAAAATGATCCTTCTGAAGACGAAATGTTTTTTGAAGACGATCCACGAGCAAAAGAGTATGATGACAATGAAGTTGGTAAAGTCAATATACAATCTATGGGTTATGTATATACAGAAAGTGCTATGGCATCTGAAATAATAGATAACGTAAAGAAATCAAAATAATACTTGTTGCACTTTAGGATTGTAATTTGTTTTATAGTTAATGTTATCGCCTTTTGGATATGGCTCAATATTGTATTTTAAATTACTCAACAATAATTTCTTTTGTTTTTTATCACCAATAAAATAAATATATCTATGCTTTCTAGGTCTTTCTTGAAACGTAAATTTATCTGGATTTGATTTTCTTTCTTCTGTTGAATATAGTTTGCAAACTTGTAAAGAATGTAAATTAGATTTATTCATTCGCCATTCTTTATGTTTATCAGATAAGCCTGTGTATAAAAAGTTAGTAGCTTGGTATATATAGCCATGATGGTTCATTGATGTATCAGCATATGAAACTACTATTGATGGTTTAGGTAATAGCTTTAAAGAATTACCAACTAGAAAAGATGCTTGATTTTTCTTATTGTTTAATAAGCATAGTCTATTTAACTCTAAAACTGACTTTCTATAATCTTCTCCACATATACCCTTACATAGAGCTGGAGATGCAGGTGTTCCATAAGTAATTATACCTTCCAAAATACCATCTTCATACAACCCATAAGAATAAGTTATGCAGGGTATCCTTTTAGCATAGTGAATTTTTAATAACCATTCTTCAGTTTCTTGATATTTAATTTCCATAACTTTCATATTTAATAACCTTTATGATATTCGTATTTTATTTAAAATAAACTTATCTGTTTATCATCAGGTCTATTATATTTAGGATCATATGATTTATTATTTTCCCCTATGTACTCATGGGAATAGCAGATTCTATCTCTTTCAAGTGGTATAAGTCGTTTTAAATGATCGTGAGTGTCACTACTTCTATCTTTAAGGTTGCTTACTGTAGCTCTCCACAATGGTGACTTTTGTCTATATTCGCCCATTCTTATATGAGAAGTTTTAGAATAATACCTTACTTTTTTATCAAGCATTATATCAGCTACTGCATCAGACAATTTAGTTCCTATGCCAAGTCCTTGAAAATCAGGCAAGACTACTGTTCTTGCTTCTCTCCACTTTAATCTTTTGTCACCTTCATAAAGTGGTGGTGTCCATCCTGGTAAAGACATACTAGAAGCAAATCCAATAATCTTATCTTTCCATACAGCTAAATAACAATGTGCAGACTTTGGTAGCTCTTCTGTTAGATAGTGATGCTTTTTAAAAAACTCCCAATATGCTCTGCTCCCTGCGATAACTTTAATTTCAATGGGTTGCCGAACTAACCCCCTTGACGCAAATTTCTTTGCATCAGTATTAAAAACCCAGTCGGGTTGTAGCCACTCTAAAATGTCATCGTGGCAAGTTGCCAATACAATGTTTTTTAATCCTTTTCTTTTAACATATTTGTATAAAGATAATGAGCAAGACTTAGCTACATCTCTATTAACAACTGACGTAAACTCATCTATGACAATGTTATTACCTAATCTTCTAGCTAGATCGCATCTAAAGCCTTCTCCATTAGATAAAACGTGTCTAGGCTTTGCCCAAGTGGGAACTGTGTTTAATCCAACTGCACCTAGTCTTTCTATGGCATCCTCTACTGAATCAAAATGTGAGGCTATTGTTCTGTTGTTATCCCACACTAAGTCTTTCTCTTCACCATATTGTTTTAGTATAGATGATTTACCACTTCCACTAGAGCCATAGATTACACCAATATTAAAATCTTCAGTTACTCTAGAAAAATGAGGTATTGTAAATTCTGTTTTTCCATCAAAATCAAAATCAAAATTTTTAAATATTGTCTTATCTATTTCTGATAATTCAACTTCACTTGTTAATACTGTACTTTTAAAGTCATATAAGTCTTCCATAATTGGTTCTCCATTTTTAATAAATGTATTTAAGGGTCAACATAAAGTCAACCCTTAATAAATGTTTAGACGTTTTCTAGAACTTTCCATTTGCTACTATTAATCATGCTTCTAACATCGTTTTGTCTACGTTGTTGTACTATATGATTGTTAGTACTGTTGTTCTTTACATCTCCAAGATGAGTAGACCAAGCAGTTGCAGACTGATATGCACACCATAGAGAGCCTTTAGCACCATTTCTGCCATAATCACCCTTGCCATGAATTTGTGCCACTTCTGACTCATATAAACCCATCAAGTGATATAGTTGCTTTTTGTTAGTGTCTGATTGTCCACTAGCAACTTTGATATCGTTAGCTTGGCTTTTAGCTATCGTAGTTTTGAATAAGTCTATGACTTGATCATCTTCTACTTTAGTATCCCACCACTTCTTAAAGTTTTCTGTTTCGTCTGTGATAGCAGTAACTGCATTTTGTATCTTCTTGTTAGATGCATCTACGTTAAAGTGTGTGGTATGTCTGTTTGCTGTGTAAGCAATCTTTTGACCACTAACTAAAGTATTAAAACAAACTTCATTCATCCAACCAAAAAATGATTGGAACTTCCATTTGGCGTTGTAACTATTTCTAGCTACAAATTTAAGATACAAATCGTGGTCACCTACTTTGGCATGATGTGCTGGAAGTAATAATTCCATCTTAGCCATAGCACCATTTTCGTAAGTGTTTACAGTTATTTGATGATTAGAGAAGTCTAAGCCACCACTTTTCATAGCCTCTAGAGCACCACCAAAAGCATCCACATGATGTATTGGCTTGTATCGTGACCCTACTATTGCTAAAGGAGCACCATCTTGAGCACCTAATTGATCTAGGCGTACAATCTTTCTACCCATGTGAGAAGGGATACCTTGTATATCCCTTACGTCTATTTTAAATTCTACTTCACTTAACGCTTCTTGTAATTTTGTATCTAACATTACGCTACCCCCGCAGTTTTAAATAATTTTTTATGTCTATAAGCTAAATTATATTCCCAAACGATTTGACCACCTTCATAAGCAAAGTCATGCTCTACTTTATCTGCATCAAGTATCCACCTAATAGCAGTTCTGTAGTTAGAAGCACCTAGCTTACAAGTTTCTTTAATTCTTTGGAAAAATTTTGATGCGTTTTCTTTTTTTGTTTTTGCTTCTGCATCATCGTTAGTAACCATATCGTCAACAAGACCATCCCACACAGATTGCTTTTTATCATCTGTATATAAATCCCATTGAGACCAAAAAGATTGTAAAGGTCTATGACCCCAAGCATCTTTATGAAGGTCTGAAATTAGGTCGTTTGAAAAAGTATATTTAGTCATTTTAATCTCCAATTTTTGTTAATCATTAATCTTATTTAATTAATATAATATATGTAGATATAAAATACAACCCCTAAATAGAGTTTTTTATAATTTATTTAAATAGCTAAGTTTTGCGTATATTATTGAAGATATTTTTAACATGTTTTCAATGTGACTAATGCTTTGGTCATCTGACAAATTATTTTCTTTAATATCAATTTTATGCTTTTGTATTAATTTTTTTAAATCTAATGCTTCATCTGATATTTCTTTTAATAAATAATTATTCAACTTGATACTCCCTTTTCAATATCTTGGCATACAATATCAATTTTATGCTTTTGTATTAATTTTTTTAAATCTAATGCTTCATCTGATATTTCTTTTAATAAATAATTATTCAACTTGATACTCCCTTTTTAATAGCTTGGCATACAAAGTTAAGCCAAATGCATATCCCTTTTTATAGTAGGCAGATGATTTTTTAATACTATCTATATCATTTCCTAACATAGCATCAGTTACCCCTTCTTCATAAAAATATAGATAGTTTTGTCTTTTAATTTCTGTTGGATTATTCATATAAAAAATCTCCTTGTCGTGGGTCAATGGTCATAGGTTTAAAGGTAATATCAACTAATTTATAAGTACCTGTAAATTTAGATTGGATTGGTTTTGGGTTAGGCTTTAGATCAGAAAGCTCATCAACATTTAAAATCATTTGGTCATCATTATATTTTATAACTAAACCACCTTGTTTTATAGCTTTTTTTACTTCATAATCTCTAACACTTACAAATTTACCAAGCCATAGCTTTGTTACAATTTTTTTCATCATTGCTTGCTCCTCTTTTCATAGTTACTGAGAACTGTTATGTCTGATAATTTTTGTAATTTATTATAAACTTTATCCAACATCTCATCGCTAAAATCATTGTGATATCCATCAATACTTTTTATAGTATCAATCAACATAATCATTAGGTTTATCTCAGTAAAA
>Ga0209384_1001085_pt1 | contig 14938 bp, 14 predicted proteins | sample CoawatmetaG05DNA_FD_187511 | JGI IMG/M metagenome (GOLD analysis project Ga0209384, IMG submission 187511) | Marine microbial communities from the West Antarctic Peninsula - Coastal water metaG058-DNA (SPAdes) (version 2) | ecosystem: Environmental > Aquatic > Marine > Coastal ... | reverse complement strand
TCGTACCTAAGAATGGGTACGCTAGTGGTGAATACTGGCATTGCCATAATGGATTCAAAGCAGATCGAGTAAACAACAAATGCCTAGCGATAGTCGTACCTAAGAATGGGTACGCTAGTGGTGAATACTGGCATTGCCATAATGGATTCAAAGCAGATCGAGTAAACAACAAATGCCTAGCGATAGTCGTACCTAAGAATGGGTACGCTAGTGGTGAATATTGGCATTGCCATAATGGATTCAAAGCAGATCGAGTAAACAATAAATGTTTAGCAGATTAATAACTTGGCATATCCATAGTGAAGATGACTGGCATTAATTATTACCACTACATAAGATTGACGATAGTTATAGCGACCCTAGCTGCCTCACAATCTTCATGGTCAGCGTACAACCGTGATTCTTGGGATTTTAACCCCACACAATCACAAGTCAAACATTCGCTTGTTGGTTGGTATTCTGGGGAGGATGGTACCCCAACAGATATTGACCATATAGTGTCCCTAAATGACGCTCACATTTCGGGTGGAAGTGCATGGAGCAGTGAAGAAAGACGGACATTTTCAAATGATCCATACAACCAAGTAGCGTCGAATCCCTACGTAAATAGAGTAATAAAAAACAAACATAAACCACTTAAGTTTATTACTCGCATGCTAACAAGTAATTACGGATTCGCTAGTGGTAAGTGTCTGAGGTATTTAGATCGGTACGTGGGCGTTAAGGCAAAGTATGGACTAAACTTAAACCTCACAGAGATTCAGTCAGCATCTCATTTATGTCTGACATTATAAATACTTTGGTAGCCAATAAACTAGCGTCCTGCGTAGGCCACCAACTGGATTTTCGTAGGGACAAAAGGTGTGTTAACTTCAAGAGACGTGGTTTTTATTGGCCTGCCATAACCTCGGTCAAGTATCGCTATAGCGGCCGCAATCCTAGCCGTATCACTCTGACCTGATTTCATGACATCTACCAGCGTATCCAAGGCATCATTGGTATATTCCCGAGCCAACTCGGACAGGTTCAACTTAAGCCCTGAGGTTGCCTTATTAACCGCTCCTGCTGGCCTACCTGAACCTTCTCTCATGCCGCCATGTGATGCCATGTTGATTTCCTTTTGATAAACCTGATGCAGTACCAGTGCTGCAAACCTAATAGGTGTATTTTAACACATGCTGATATAAGACTACTTATACTTACCACCTACTTGGACATTCAGTACCCTTTTCAGCTTTAGGCTATATGTGCAGCCTTAGCTATTACCTAACATCCACACCACACCTCATCCTACATCGATTAAGCACGCTAGAGCCATGCTGAAGGCTGCGCTCGCCCATCCAGCACACATTATTACCAATGCTCATTAGCCCTGCTTAGAAACCGCTGCAAGGCGTAAAATCAGAATTCTTCCTATATCAATAATGAACTAGTGGAGTTAAAGTTAATGGCGATTAAAGACATAATATTTTATTTTGTCATGTAAAGTATTATTCCAGTATAGACTGAACTGTTATGGATACAGATAAGGGGATTAGTGGATGTTTAAAATAATTTGGAAAGACACCAGGCGTTGTGTGTAAAAACTCCCCAGCATGGGAAACGCGGCCATTCTCATCTACTTTAAAGTTAATTAGATACATAGTAGTACCTCAGAGAAACCCTTAAAACTGTTGCATATTTACATCCGAATTCTCAAAATAAGGTTTCTACTAATTACTTTTAAAACTCAGCCTATTGCATCGTCTTGCCTTGTATCGCATACTAAAATTCATTGAGCACCTCTATAATTACTACTTTTCAAATGGACTTTAGAAGCATTCCCTCTTCATTTCTTAAACTAATCTCCTTGGCATGCCTTATTGCATTTTCGAGCAGCGCCCCTGCTAGTGATGCTTCAAATTGGTCTGACAAAACTATGTGCAGACTCCTTGCAGAAAAGCATTCAACTAAACATGCCCAATTCTTAAAGGAAACAAAAAAAAGAGGGTTGATTTGTAATAAAGGCAAAGTCACTGGTTATAAAAAAACCACTATAGCTTCGTCAAAATCAATCTCAAAAACTGTTGTTTCAAACTCTACAGACCCAATATGCAGCAAGTTTATGATGAGTGCGTGTGACAACCACACTGTATGCAACCGTGCTACCACGCCTGCATCTGAAAAAAAGACCTGGCAAAAAAGCTCTAATTATTTTTATAAGTATGTGGCTGAGGCTAAAAAACGAGGCCTTTCCTGTGGGATTCCCATATCAAAACCAAAGAAACTCAAATGCTCATCGAACCCTCATTCTTGCACTTATGCAGAGCTTTGTGCCTCGGCAACAACAAACAATGGCAAAAATAAAACATGGTGGAAGCCAACACCGAATCGCTACGTTTCTCTAGCTAAAAAGAAAAAATTTACTTGTGGCGTGTCTATATTATCTGCAACCAAAAAGGCACAGGCCATTTCGTCTACACCTAAACCTAAACCTAAAATCAAGAAAGTAAGCGCCGCTGCGTATACCGACAAGAGCATTTGCAGGCTCATTGGAGAAAAGCACCCAAACCCAGATGCATCACATTCACAGGAAGCAAAGAAGAGAAATTTAATTTGTAGTAATGGTAAAATTACTGGTTATATAAAACCCCAACTGGCCACGTCAAAGCCAACCTCAGACACAGTAGTTTTAAAACCAAAAATATACACATGCTCATCAAGCCCTTTTTATTGCACTAAGGAAGAGCTTTGTGCATCAGCAACAACCAACAACGGCAAAAATAAAGCATGGTGGCAGCCGACACCGAACCGCTACGTTACTCTAGCTAAAAAGAAAGAGCTTACTTGTGGCGTGTCTGCATCATCTGCAACCAAAAAGGCACAGACCATTCCGCCTACGCCTAGCATTAAAAAAGCAAAGGCCCCTGCCTATAAGCAGAAGAGCAACAAGGGTAGTTCATCAGGGTGGATTATTTTCTGGTTAGCCGTTGTAACTGGTGGCTTTATATTTATGAAAATAAGATCTTCAAATACTATACATCAAGAGTTTCTTCAGCATCAGAAAAGAGAAAGAGAGTCTAAAAAAACTGCAGAAAAACAAAGACAGCGTTCAGAGTCTGAAAAGACTAAACGTGAAAGAGACACAGAGAGAGGGCCTAATAAAACTTCGCAGGAACAAAAGCGTCGGTCAGAATTGGAAAAAACCCAACGTGAAGCAGCTGCAAAAGAGCGGGACCAGAAGTCCAAAGAAACTAGAGATCGCGAAGCGCTTGCTCTTGCTGAAAGAGAAGAAAAAGCTAAAATATCCCAAAAAAGGAAGGACGAAAGAGCGTCTAACAAAACTGCACAGGAACAAAAACGTCGTTCAGAATTAGAAAAAACCCAACGTGAAGCAGCTGCAAAAGAGCGGGATCGAAAGTCCAAGGAATCTAGAGACCGTGAAGCACTTACTCTTGCTGAAAGAGAAGAAAAAGCTAAAAAAACCGAGCAACACAAGGACGCAAGTCCAATTGATAAATGGTTACTTTAAAACTGATTACAAGATTATGAGTGAAGCTGGCTTAGTATCCTAAATCGTGTAATTGTTGCTTGTATTGCATTACATTTAATTTAGCAAGCTCTTGCGCTTCTTTTGAGGTCTTACCTTCATAGAAATTAAGTGCTTTTTGTAGCATCTCTGTGCCGAACATTTCAGCTATGGTTGCCTGATCAGTCTTTGTAAATGTGCCCTTGCTAGAAACCTCATCTAGTTTTGACCATAATTCTAGTTCGGATGTAAGTTGCACCTTCATTCCAGCAGTATACGATTCTGAATACTTCACTAAATCCCGTGAAACTCTACTATCAACTTCCGACATAGCATCAAGCAAGGCTTCTTGGTTCATTTGTAAAGGATCGTTAACTAGAGAGAACCAAAATAATGCTTTGCATCTTAATGGTGAGGATGGGTGTGTTGAGTACTCTTCAATTATTGAGCTATGCTCTTCTGCCCTTTTTAATTGAGTTAAATATGTACCTACGTCAAATCTTAAATGACTTCCATTTAACCCAGATGAAGATTTAACCAGTGCCTTTATTGCGACATCCATAGAGCCACAACCGATTAAGCCAACACGATCCGCGGACACCTCTTGGTATCGACTTTGTTTTAACTGCCTAAATGTTGGACTCGCTTCGTCTCCTGGCAACCCCGTATGTGCGTATAAAAAATGACCTAATTCATGCCCGACTACAAACTTAAATTCGTCATTATCTATAAGATCAACCAGACCTGAAGAAAAACGTAATACGCACTGATTTCCTGATAATGAAAAACACTCTGCTTGGATTTCTGGCGAATTATATACAAACGCTTCCACACTTTTATGTGGAATTCCAAGTCGACCCAGAACAGTTTCCAAGGATTCGTATAATTTTGGAGTAACTCCTTGGGTAATTTTCAAGTGTTGTAAGTTCGCAAAAGATTTCAATCGACTACCATCATCTAACTTGTACAATTGCGAACCACTGGATTGCTGATCAAGCTCAAATCTGATGCGCGACAGCTGATCTTGAGCGAACTTCAGATTGCTACACATACTTTTTTCTAGCTTCAGCAACGAGATTAAGCATATTTTGAGCACTTTCTTTTTCTGGGCCATCAGACATACTATTTAATCTACCATTCCATTTTTGAAATTCGACACGAAGATGTTTTTTTGTCTGTTCCGTTGACCACGATGGACTAATTCCTAAAAGATCCTCTAAACTGGCATCATCGGAAACTTTTGTAGCCAACCCGACCAGCTTACGATCTTTAATCTTATTAATTTCATTAAAGTTTAAATCTAAAACATCGGCTATATTCTTAATTGTCTGCATTTCCTCAGAATCAGCAACACCATCGGAGGCCATTACTTCGTAACAGAATTCAATCGCCTCATACTTTGTTGCTTTATCCGCAATTTCATTCAACCTCGCCGTAATTACTGACAAACTTAAATTTCCATTTCGTGCACTATCGTAGGCTTCTTTCATTGATGAGTTATACAACTTTTTTAACCGTTTCTGCTTATCATCTGAGAACGGTTGAATGTTCTTTTTTGCCCAAGCTTGAATTACAGCTCCTTCGGAATCATCTAGAGAACCATCAGACATCGCTACAGCAATTCCTAATTTTATTACCAAACTCATTGCTTCTTCTTTATCCTTCGATTCCTCTAGGTAACCCTTCGTTTCAAAATTGAAGGACCTATCAATAGATTTGCTCCACAATAAGCCACGGTGACCTTTTTTGTGGTTACCTTCAGAAATTGTTAACCCTGAATCTACGTCAATTAATCTGATGACAATAGTTAATTTCCTATTTCCTGAATTAGGCGGAATTAAAAAAGATGGTATTACTGCGCCAATTGGCACCCATGAGGCCCAACCTTCATTTGGGTTAACCGAGCCAGCATCGCAAAAGTGCTGAAAGATAACAGATCCATTCTCCTGAAATTCTTCAAGAATAGACATAACAGGTAATAACTCTTTCCCTGATGAATCAAATACTGATGTGACAAAACCAATGTTAGTCTTCTTGGTTACATTGGGGATTAAGCCTTTAGCTTCAATTTGGAATAGTTCAGGGCTACTAGGTATGGCAGGATCAAGTTTGCTCTTGTTGAGTTTAACCTCAAGTTGGCCCATCCCCTTAATCTGGTTTCCCATATTTTCTCCGAACGACCCTTTCCCTGCTGCCGTTCTGCCAACAGCGGAGACCGTCTTGGCCCCTGCTGAAAAAATGGCCCTTAAAATTGACCCACCAAACAAAAAAATAATAATTACAAGGATGACTTCCATACTACTCTACCAAGAACTCATCTATTTTACTTTCCGACTCTGAAGATGTTTGCGTCATTGACAGATCTATTTCAACTTTTTTTGAAGTCGCTACGTCCACAAATGAGCACTTCATCATCTGGTTGGAATCATAAGTGTAAGTGATTTTAATCTCTTGTCCAGCAGGTCTGCCAGCCGGAAGTTCCAAGTCCCCCTTCCATACAACTTTCACAAATTTTGGATCTGTTTCCGGAGCAGTGGATTCTGTTAACCGACAAAGAACAGACTGTTGGCCATCCCCAACCGTATAAAATGACTCGGTAATAGATATGGGTATTTTATCTCCTTTATTTATCAATATTGAATTAGTAGGTGCACGCTCATCGCGCTCTTCATTATGAACCATAGCTATTGTACCAAAACACTTTGATGTTGATTCTGTCACATTAATTTTATCAATTGTGGCCGCTTGGGCCGCTGATAACTTACTTCTATCTCCTCTGTAAGCAGCATAGAGAGCCGCCCCCAAAGCCACCACTTCATCAACATTCGCACTATCTAGAGGCTGCTGCCCAAATACTCTTTCAATGCTATGACGGACCGCCGGTATTCTTGTACTCCCTCCGGCTAAAAGTACAGCTTTTATATCTGTCACGTTTAGCCCAGCTTCTTCAATTGCAGATTCACATAACAACTCTGCCTGTGTAACAAGGGTCGAAATAGCTTCCTCAAATTCTTCTTTCGTTACCTCTACGATTTTTTTGTTGACCCTAATCAACACTGATTTTCTTTTTGATAGAGATTTCTTTTCATCTTCAGCATTATTTGTTGTGAAATCTTCTGGCTCTAAGATCTCTCCAGTCTGATCATGGTATTTCCTTTGAACAAGCTTAACTAAAGTTCTATCAAAGTCGTCACCGCCTAGTTTAGACACACCATTTGTAGCTAAAACATCAACCTGGTGACCATCTACCTTTATAACTGAAACATCAAACGTGCCGCCGCCTAGATCGTATACAGCATAGTTTCCATGGAAATCACCACCATTTTTATGAGCATAAAATAGCGCAGCAGCAGTAGGTTCATTAATTATATAATTAACATTCAACCCAGCTTTTTTAGCGGCCTGCATTGTTGCATCTCTGGCGTCATTAGAAAAATTGGCTGGTATAGTTACAACCACTTCACCTATTTCCCCAAGAACTTTTTTTGCATCCTGCGCAAGCTTTTTAAGGACAAATGAGCTCAATTCAACTGAATTAAAGCTGTGGCCATTTAACATGTATTCCGTATCTGCCCCCATCTCCCTTTTGAATCTAGCTGCAGCTGAAGTCTCATCAGCACCCCAGGCTCTGCGCGCAAACTCTCCAACCTCTACCGTCCCCCCTTCCTCAGTTACGCAGGAAGGAGTAATGTTCTCACCTTCAGAATTATGCACTATTACAGGCCTTCCAGAATCATCAATAGTTGCCATTGCTGAAAACGTGGTCCCAAGATCTATACCCAAAAAAGAGCTCATATTACTTCCTTTTTCATTCTGTAAATTGTAACTTTAGCTTCGAGGAGAATCATAGGAGTTGTCGCACTCCGAACTTGATAACCTGGATCAATAATTTCAGCTATTGTGAAATCCTTTCCGAGGTCTACGGTTTCTATTATTTTAGGGCCATCTGCAACTCCCTGGGCGTCTCGATAATCTGAGCCAATAATCGGCTCAAACTCTTCAACATCACATTCCTGTAAGGCATCAGTTAAAAGAGATTGCACTATTTTAAGTTGGTCATCCTCTGGATTTTCTTCAAGCATTTCCGTAGTAGCAATATTGGCTTTTAAAAATCTTTTTAAGAATTTTTTATAAACATAAGAATCATAACCATGCTTTAAGCGTTCTATTTCTTTGTCCTTCTCTTCCAAAACCTTATGCAATGACATAAATGCTTCGAGAGTCTGCTCAGACTTTTTAAATACTAACGTTTGTAATGACTCTGACCTTGAGATTGCTTCTTTAGTCTGTAGTTGGTTTTTTTCTACAGTTTGAGCAACCTGATTCAGAACTTTTTCCCACTCTTTAGGTACCAATGAATCTGGCTTAGAGAGGAATATTTTTCGCCACCTGTATAAGTGGACGGATAATAGTACAGCCAGCACTAAAGCCAAAGAAGATGCTATTGCATAAATACTTATGGGAAGCATAGAAGGCAGGCTATGATTCAAATTAACAGAGGTCTTTTCAACAGGAATTGTTTCAACTACAAGCTCTGCAGATTCTTCAACATGGATTGCTTCAACTACAACCTCTGCAGATTTCTCAACAGAACTAGCCTCAACTACAACCTCTGGAGAATTTAAAATCAAAACTACAGAGACAATCACAAGAGTTAATAGCCCAATCAAGCTAAAAACGAAAATCCTTTTTTTAAAAATTGACTTAATCATAGCAACTTTTATCCTTTCTATTACCAAATTTAACCAAAGCTTTAAATCTTTAAATTGTATTGACACTCGTTGTATCAACACCACAGATACATAGGTTAAAGCAGTCTATAATACCTTTTTCACAATTCTAATTAAAAATTCCCTTTTCTCATTCTAAGTTTAGGCACACTTAATAGCAACTGTATATGACCCTCAATGAGCCGGTATTTGTAGGATAACCATCAGAATTATTATGGAAGTCAAAGCGCTGGGAAATCTCTTCGTTGGGTTTTACCCCGATGACACGGACAGGTTAGTTGAGTAAGATTGAATGAGCTTTACCCATAACAATATTAATGCAGCTAAAGTGACGTGTCGTTAATTCTGGTTGGTATCACTTAAACGTTTAAGTGGAGGTGATTAAATCATTAATCATACTTCTCACGCTGCAAATCGATAATGATATAGGATGTTTTTGGGTTGCCTGGCGAAGACTCAGGTATGGCAATATCGATCCCAGATTTTATACCCCTTGCTAGCATGTACCAAGCAAAGAGTGGACCTAGTAAAATAGCGTATCCAACTCGAGCTGACAGGGCAATACCAGTTTCACCAAGGACTTTTTGATAAGCCAAACTAAGCTGGTCCTGGGTTATTCTGTTTCTTAGAAAGGCTACGGTAAATGGCCACAATGAGGCGACTCCTCCTATTACAGCTCCACCAGAAGTGCTGAGGATTACATCTAAGGTTGTTAGTTGGCCTAAAAGTGCGTCGAAATTATCTGCTGTCACAGAGTTTAGTTCATCTATGGACATTCCAAACATTTGATACATGGGGTCATCGGCGAATTGATCTTGATGGTCGGAAACAGTAATAATAGGAAAGTCAGGGTATCTGCTCAGTGACTCTTCAAGATAAAAGACATTAGCTGATGCCTTAATTGAGTACTCTAATACTTCGCCAGTATCCTCGTTAGTGAAAATAATATCAGATCCCGGATAACTTTCATCTTCATGCAAGACTGCATACCAAGGATCGTCATCTGAGTTCTCTGCTTTTGCTACTAAGCGCTCGAAAAGCTTGCCTTTGATAAGGCTAGTGACCCCCATCATTTGGTCTACATCGTAGTTTGAGAAATGTTCAGCTATCTCTTGGGTAGATGAGTATTCAAGCTCTGGATACCTATCCTTAATAGCACCTATAAACTCCTGTCCTATAGGACCTTGAAGCTGTTCAAATTGACCCATCTTCAAATAGAGTAAGCACGAAGTAACTAGTAAATCACCTCGTAGTGTTGCTTGATCAACGGGAATTTCGCCCTTTACCCAAGCAGAAAATCTATTTCCTACACGCTTAACATTTGAGATTGATACTGCGCCACTAATTGCAGAGATCTGGTAGTCATAAAGCTCTTTAGATTGGTCCCAAATAGACTTCATTGCCCGCATTGGTAATTTGAATCCACCTTGGCTCTGGGCTTCTTTAAACCCAACCCAAATCATTACACCGACAAAATTGGTAGTAAATAACTCTGCAAATATCAGTGGGTTAATACCAGGTACTATTGAAAAGGCAGAATAGGCCAGCCCAAGTATCATTTTGAAGACAAAAGCGATAGTCAATAATGAACCAGATAGTACACCAAAGTATTGCCAGACATGGGAAAGAGGATATATTCTTAAACCAATTTCTTTGGCAATCACAAATGCCATATATGCTTCAAAAGCAATGGATACAAATACACCTACACCTAGCTTTCCAGGCAAGCCTGCTAGTACCATATTAATTATGGCAACAAGCGTTATAATGTTTTTTATCCTCGACTCAGGGCTATCTCCCGTTGCAGAAAATACGCCTTTAAATGGTTCAAATATGAAGTCTCGGAGCTTGGCATCACTAAACAGTCTGCCAACCCTTTCTTGATTTGTATTTAGCCAAGCCTTAGCGCTGTCCATCGTAGCTTTGTCACGATATGAGGCCAGCTTTGCCTTAATGCTAGATACAGTATCCTTGTAACTCATATGTATTCCTTTTCGCAATGTTTCAAACAATCGAGAGTCTTAGTAGGAATTGAGAGCTGTCGCCAATTAATAGTCAAAATCTCTTACCTACTGCATTTAATTCTTTTGACAATATTTCAAAAACAAGTCCCGATGTCGAAGCACAAAACTTCATTAAAGTTAAGCTCGATTTTTTAAAATTACATTGCGAACAAACATATAAAAGATTCTCAATTTTGGTTAACCCACCCATTATTATTGGGTAGATATGATCTATATGCCCTCTATTGGTGCCTATTAAAAAGGCCTACTACATTTTAGGCATACACCTCTTTCATTCGAACAGCATGAAGTTTCTTAACAACACAGTCTTCCACTACATCAACAAAAGCGGGGTGTTCCAACTTCTCATACAAGTTTGTCAACCCAACACTAGATAAAGAGAGTTCTTGATAGATAATGCCAACAAAAAATTCAACAAAACAGCGCAACTTAACAACTGCACTCTGCGGATCAGAATAAACGTATTGCTCAGCTTGCTTGCCCAACTCTGCCAATACAGGGCGATTCACAACCAGAAAGGTAAAATTTGAACCCGACATTACTATCCTTTTTTAAGCACTACTATTTTCAAAACCCATCATAATTTGCTAATTCAATATAAGCCAAAGAGTGAGCTTAAGATCTATATCGTTGCTTTCCAAGCAGCTTTTAGACGTTTACGAGAAAAACTCCAATTCCAAAAGCCATAAGGGCGCGAATAGATATTTGAGCCCTATGCTCCATTCCAAATATTTTAAATGAGCCTGGAATTATAGCGGCAAAAAGCAAATAACCTAAGTTGGTGAAACCATAACCTAAAGTTTCTATGACTTCAGGGCTTGGATTGGGATGATTAGCCATAGCTAAAATGGGGTAAATTAAAAATAGTAAGCTTGGTAATGGGAAGCTTTTTTTAGGAATGTCATCACCATATATAGTAATAAACTCAGCTTGTGATTTTTCAAGACCATCACTTAACGCATAGAGACTATAGGTATTGCCGAATACCACCATTTTAAATGGGCCTATGTAGTCGCTGCCTATGTCCTTAATCGACGAATTTGATACTATCCAGACATGGTCGTTTTTCTCTGCAAACTCCATAAATTCGTCTGGTAATTTATTAGCAAGAGACCAAAATTCTAGTTTTCCTAATTTTACATAATAAAAGGCTAACAACCCCTGAATACCGATGAATATTATGATTGCAATAAGCAACGTGGGTTCCATTATTTAGCCCCAAGAGTTTTCAACATGTAAAAGATTACCATTAAAAGCCTAAGAATATTTCCTATTTTAGCACGCGTAACACTAAACAAAGCCAACCACCGTTGCTAACAAAAGTGGTTGGCTAGCGCTAGAAATTAGAGCAACAAGCCCTTTTGATTAGGCATCCACTTCCCCACTTCAAGCTTCATAGTACCTAAGCCGAGTGTCTTCAGCCACTTGGCAGCTGAGTCAATCGTACCCCACGTTTTGATGGTCCCAGCTTGAGTGGTAATGACCTTCTTATCACCACTAAGGGTTATGACCTCGGCATGCACAAGAGAGCCATTAGCGATAATACTAACCGCTTTAATCGCACCGGCTTCAACGAGGCCTTTGAGCATTTTATTATTCATCGTCAAACAGCGGGGTTTGTTCTAATACAGGGTAACCTGCGTCACGACAGTATTGTCGAATCATCATCTCTACCATATTGGCAACGCTCCTGTGTTCTTGGTTAGCGGCATAGCGAACGGCGTCCTTAACTAAGGGATCAACTCGCAAATTTAGTGTGGTGGTTTTTTTAGCTATCATGCGACAAGTATTGTACAAATGCGTTACATTTGCAACATAAGTAATTCAAACAATTACTCCGCCAAACGCCAGCTTTGTTCTTAAAGAACTGGAAGTTGGGGGATGGGTTTTATGAAAAATCTATCATTTGGTGAGATATGAGAAAAAGTGGTTATTCCACTGCGCTCTAATAGGGCTTCAACTTCAAAGGTCGAAGATGGTTATGGGGCCTCTTGCTAGGTCGGCAGACTAACTGCATGGCGTCAGTCAAAAGCGAATAGTTTTACCTTGTCTAACCCATGCTGGGGAATCAAACATTGAAGGGTCTGCCTTAATATCTAATTCTTCACGGCGCTTCTTAAGGCTCATGCCAAATACCTTCATGTTGGTATCTTCAATCAGGCTCTCCAGCTGGGACTGATTCAATAATCCTAGAGTCATTAGCGCATCGGTAAAGCCACTAAAGTATTGTTTCCTATCATTGGGCATTACGCCGTTGTCACGATACTGTTTATACACATCTTCAAGTATTGAACTTAGTCTGGCTAACGCAGCCTGTTGATCACTCATTGTTTTACCACAACCCTTTATTTACTTAAATGCTAAGGAGAACACACTAGCATAGTTAGGTGACGAAACTCGCCTACCGTACTTTGAATCGCTTCATTTAATTCTGGATAGAAAGGACTAGTCAGCCGAAACTTTACAAACTGCCCATTAATTGCAGTTATAGCTAAGATACTTATCGTGGTTTTTGAGCAAAATTGTTGGCATAAAAAAGCGTCCTCATTACTTGGGCTTCCCAACAATTCGTAGTCTGCATGGGCTTGTTGAACTTGGGTGATAGCGTTTTCAAATTCTTCAGACAATCGATCTGTCATGCCAACACCCATGTCGTCATGTCCGCCATCATAGACATAGATACCCACTTTTAAGAACCGACTACCAAATTCATAAGTGATGCCCATCTCCTTCGGCTCATTCAACCAGTAGGTATCAAACTGAACCCAACCCAAGCTCTTATGTACCAAAAGCTCATGCTGGATGATGGAATCAGTCGCTTATAATGGGTCGATATTTTCGGCAATAAAGACGGCAGAGTATTACTGAGGGTGATATCCTGCTGCGACTGAGAAATCTCGTATTGCCGAGACAGAGCCTCAGGCATCGTCTTGTGCACTATATATCCACATTTGGGCATCATTTACTCCTATACTTTTGGCTAGCAAAGCAATCACTCCCCCTAACAAGATATTTACAATGATTGATTATATCAATATATGAAGTAACACTTGTTCATCGTGACACCCGACAAAAAGCGTTTAGGGCTTCAGAAGGCCATGTGTAAATCATTCACATACGAACTAAAATTGATGATCTGTAATCTTAATATGACTCACCTTAAAACAACTTCATCATCGGAGCTAATTACCTATACGAAAATTTAACACTTCCAGATTTACCATCACCATCAATCAAACTAAATTGGTATGTTCCAGCTTGATGTAGCGTCACATTTGCTGCGCCTGCTGCTGGAAGCCAGAAACTTTCTTGGCCGTTAACCAGAACTAACACTGGGTATTGTGCATTCTCCAAGACAATAGGTATGGGAACGCCTACACCTCGCCCTTCAATCACACTACCATCTACTGGAAAGCGCACAACTAACTCAGTGTGAGCTTTATCGACACTAACCAAAGCTTCTGGTGCTGCCTGTGGCGCTTGTTGTGCCAACTGCCCTACTGGCAGCCCATCAAATACTTTATTCATCACTGGCACCGCTTGTGCTAAGCCTGTGTTCTTGGCTAGGTAATCACCTGTTGGCGAGCCTATCCAAATACCTACGACATAATCACCATTAGTGCCGATAGCCCATGCATCACTGCCCCCTGGGCCTGTGCCTGTTTTGTAGGCAATGGCTTGGCGTTTAATGCGCCCATGTAAACGGCCTGCACCAGCCGTGTTATTACTGAGTAAGTGATTAATTTGAGCTATTTCTACTGCACCAAAAAGAGCCTGTGTTTCTGCTCTTGCTTTGATTGCAGATACTGGTGATGCGCTAATTCGCGTCACCTTGCCTTCATTTCCTAGTCCGGTATAAAGGCTCACTAATTCATGTAGGGTGAGGCCTGCCCCACCCAAGGCAATGGGTAAACCTTCCCCATGGCGTAATGGGATCTGGGCTTGAGCCAGTTTGCTTTTAAATCGTTCTGGGCCCAATTTATGTAACACTTTAACAGCAGGAATATTAAGAGAGCGCTGCAATGCCTCACCAATGGTAATGTCGCCATAGAAACGGCGGCTTAGGTTTTGTGGCTGGTAGCCATTAATGTTAATGACTTCATCTTTAATCATGCCATTAAGGTGAATAAGTCGCTCACTGGCAGCTTGGGCATAGATAAACGGTTTAAGTGTAGAACCTGGTGAGCGAATGGCTTGGCTGTAATCGACAGCGCCAAATTCACGAAAATCGGTATAATTTTGAGAACCCACATAAGCATGAATCTCGCCTGTTTTTGCATGAGCTAAAATTATCGCCATGTTGGTGTGAGGCTGTAATTTGGTTAGCTTAGCAATGGTATTTAAAGTGGCCTGGTATTCAAGGTTAAGAGTTGTTTGGGCCTGAAAACTGCCTTGCGCCCTTAAACGATAAGCTAAATGCGGTGCCATTTTAGGCATGGTTTTAATACGCTGAGGCAAAGGCGACAGCAGTGCTGTAGTGAGGTAATTCTGATCGATAATATGTTTGTTAAGTGCACGCTCTAACACTAATGCTCGAGCTTCATCGACTCTTAGTGGAAAACGGTCTGGGCGCCTGCGTTCTGGGGATTGTGGTAACGCCACCAGCAGCGCAGATTCTGCCGGTGTAAGTTCGTTTGCCCACTTGCCAAACCAGCTTAAGCTGGCCATTTGCACGC
>Ga0209384_1001083_pt1 | contig 14958 bp, 13 predicted proteins | sample CoawatmetaG05DNA_FD_187511 | JGI IMG/M metagenome (GOLD analysis project Ga0209384, IMG submission 187511) | Marine microbial communities from the West Antarctic Peninsula - Coastal water metaG058-DNA (SPAdes) (version 2) | ecosystem: Environmental > Aquatic > Marine > Coastal ... | reverse complement strand
ACAAAAGCACAGATGCGTAAGGGAATACTCGAGCTCTGTATTTTATCTATACTAAGCAAAGAGCCCAAATACTCTTATGAAATTCTAATGACCTTAAAAGAATCTAAGCTAATTGTAGTAGAGGGTACTATATATCCTTTACTCACAAGATTAAAAAACACTAATCTATTAGAATACAAATGGGAAGAATCTAAAAATGGTCCTCCACGAAAATATTATAATATTACAACTGAGGGGAAAGATTTTTTAAAAGATCTTAATGAATCTTGGTTAGAGTTATCCAATGCAGTTACAAAAATTAGAAACTTATAATATGAACACAACAAAAGACATACACCTTTCTCATACCAAGTTTACAATGGATGAAGAGGCTTACAAAGTTCTTAAAGCTTATTTAAATAATTTATCTGTTGCATTTAGTTCTAATTCAAGTAAAAATGAAATATTAGAAGATATAGAGTCTCATATTGCAGAATTATTTTCTAAAAACAATACTGTTAATCGAGTAATTTCTGTTTCAGAAGTAAATAATGCGATTGAGGTTTTGGGAACTCCTGAGGAATTAGCTGAAGATGAAGATAAAAATGAGCCTATAAAAAACAGTAATACTAATAAAAAATTATTTAGGGATATAGATGATAGTTACGTAGGGGGAGTTGCTAGTGGATTATCTCATTATTTTGGAATATCCCCTGCATGGATTAGAATTTTATTTATTTTATTTTTCTTTCTGCCTATTCCATTTACGACTTTAGCTTATATAATTTTATGGATAGTTGTTCCTCCAGCTAAAACTAGTGCAGATAAAATTAGAATGAATGGAGAAGCTGTAAGTGTAGCTTCAATAAAAAACAAAATTGAGAGTGTATTGCCAGAAATTGAAAAGGAAATTTTGGATTTTGATAAAAAGTATTCAAAAAAATTGTGGGAAAAAGTAAAGTATTATTCAAAAAAAACAACTAGTTTTTTACTACTTATATTTCCTAAACTATTAAAAATATTTTCAATTATTTTTGGTGGTATTTTAATGTTTTACTCATTCATTGTAGGTCTTCTAACAACTTTAGTTATATTATTTTTAAATAGTATAAACTCTGCAATTACAAACTCTACTTCGAATGAAATTGATCTTGAAATTAATGGTTCAACAATCTATGATATAAATGAATTTTTGAGAGTTGATATTTTAGATGTTGTTAGTTCATTTGGTGTGGTTTCAATAGTGTTACTTGGATTATTGATTTTAATTCCTTGTATTGTTTTATTCATTATTGGTTTAAAGTTAGCTTTTAGAAATAGCTATATTATAAATAAAATGACGATGTATGTATTAGCTTCTATATGGGTTTTATCTTTTATGTATTTTTTCTACGTAATTGGAATTGAGTTAATTACAGATAAGTTTCCTTATTAATTTATGAAGCTTTTAACAAATTATTGGCAATTATTATTAACAAATTATGGAACTTTGTTCAGGTTAAATATTAGTCTATGTTAGAAATAAAAAATTTAAATAAATCTTATAAAATGGGAGACTCTAGTCTTCATGTTTTAAAAGGTATAGATTTACACGCTAAGAGTGGAGAAATGGTCGCTATCATGGGTTCTTCTGGATCTGGAAAGTCTACTCTTTTAAATATTATTGGAATTTTAGATGAAGCAGATTCTGGAGATTATGTTTTAGATGGGGTTGAAATTAAAAACCTTAATGAGAAAAAAGCTGCTATTTATAGAAATAAATTCTTAGGCTTTGTTTTCCAATCTTTTAATCTAATCAACTATAAAAATGCAATGGAAAATGTTGCGTTACCTTTGTATTATCAAGGTTTAAAGAGAAAAGAAAGGCAAGAAAAAGCAATGTTTCATTTAGAAAAAGTAGGCTTAGCTGACTGGGCTAAACATTTGCCTAGTGAACTATCTGGTGGTCAAAAACAAAGAGTTGCAATAGCTCGAGCACTGGCATCTCAACCTAAATTATTATTAGCTGATGAGCCAACGGGAGCTTTAGATACTGCTACTTCTCATGATATAATGCAATTTTTACAGCAATTAAATGACGAAGGAAAAACGATACTATTAGTTACCCACGAGGAAGATATTGCTAAAATGTGTAAAAGAATTGTTAGACTTCGTGATGGAGTCATAATTGAAGATAAATTTATTAAACAAGTAAGATTATAATATGTTTGATTTAGACCTTTGGCGAGAAATATTTCAGAGTATAAGCAAAAATAAGCTTCGTACTCTACTTTCTGGTGGAACAGTAATTTTTGCCATTATGCTTTTTGCAATTTTATTTGGTCTTGCAAATGGTCTCCAAAATACTTTTAATGAAGGTATGGGTGGTGATGCTGAAAATACCATGTTTATTAGATCAGGGAGAACAGCAAAAGCAGGTCGCGGAAATCAAGTTGGTCGAAGAATTCAGTTTGATAACGAGCTTCTTTCAACCCTTAAAAATGAGTTTAAAGATGACATTGAGTTTATAACAGCTAGAGTCAACAAAAATGTAACGGCATCTTATAAAGGCGAAAAAAACAATTATTCACTTAGAGCAGTAAATCCAGATCATCAGTTTATTGAAAAATCCGAATTAATTAGTGGTAGATTCATCAATCAACGAGATCTTAATCAAAGCACCAAAGTTATTGTAATTGGAAGGCTAGTAAAAGAAGATCTTTTTAAAACTAGTAAAGTTTTAGGGGAATATATTGATTTAAACAACATACAATATAAAGTAGTTGGTGTTTACCAAGATATTGGCGATGATAACGAAGAAAGAATAATTTACATGCCACTTACAACTGCTCAAAGAATTTATGGAAATAATGATTTTATAGATCAAATAAACCTTACCTATAATTTAGACATGGGCTTAGATAATGCGATTGCATTAGGACGTACAATAGAAAATAGGATAAAAAAAATATTTAATGTAGAGCCCTCTGACCAAAGAGCAGTACGCTTAGATAATAGAGCTTCAGATGCAAGTCAAATTAACCAATTTAATAGCGTATTAGCTATTCTAGTTCTTATAATTGGATCTGGTACTCTAATTGCTGGTATAGTTGGTATAAGTAATATTATGATTTTTATTGTAAAAGAAAGAACTAAAGAAATTGGAATTAGAAAAGCCCTTGGAGCGCGTCCAAGTTCCATACAAGCCATCATACTAATAGAGTCTGTTTTGATTACTTCAGTTTCAGGCTATGTAGGTTTGGTACTTGGTATTGGAATTTTAGAAGCCTATGGACCATCCCTTGATAAATACTTTATTAAAGACCCGAGCGTAAGTACCTCTTTAGTAGCTATGGCTACTTTCGCTCTTATTGTTGCTGGATTTATAGCGGCTTATGTACCTGCGAAAAGAGCTTCAAGAATTAAACCAATAATAGCATTAAGAGACGAATAGTATGTTTAAATTTTTATTTGATATAGATACTTGGCAAGAAGTTTCGGATAGTCTAACCAAAAACAAAGTTAGAACTGTCATCACTATGATTGGTGTTTGGTGGGGTATATTGCTTTTAATTGGTTTACTCGGATCTGCACGAGGTATTGAAAATAAGTTTAATTCTGAGTTTGGAGATTTCGCTACTAATAGTGTTTTTATATGGGCTCAATCAACGAGCATGCCATTTAAAGGATTTCAAGAAGGAAGACGTCCAAGATTAAAATTCTCGCAGTTAGATAAAATAAGAAACAATGTACCAGGGATTGAGTTAGTAGTTCCAAGAAATCAAAATCAAGCTCAAGTAGTTAGAAAATTCTTGTCTGGTAGTTTTGGAGTTAGTGGAGATTTTCCAATTTTAGATAAAATTCAAAAAAAGAATTTAATTAGTGGTAGATGGATTAATCAAAATGATATTGATTTAAATAAGAAAATTGCAGTCATCAATGATGAGGTATACAAGCAAATTTTTGAAAAAGATGAAAATGCAATAGGGGAGTATATAACTATAAATGAAATTAATTTCAAAGTTGTAGGAGTGTTTAAGCAAGGGAATTTTGATTTTGGTGGCTCAATGCACATCCCTTTTACTACATTTCAACAAATATATAACCAAGGGGATAACGTAGGCTGGTTAACTATTACTGGAAAACCAGAATATAGTATTAAGCAAATAGAAAATGATGCTAAGTTATTACTTAGAAACCTAAATAAAATTCATCCAAAAGATAAACGTGCTTTTGGTAGTTTTAATTTAGGAGAAAGATTTTTACAGCTTACTGGTTTTTTAAGTGGTCTGCAATTTTTAACTTGGTTTGTGGGAATAGCAACTCTAATTGCTGGGGTTTTCGCTATTGGAAACATACTTTTAATCACCGTTAAAGAAAGAACCAAAGAAATAGGAGTAAGAAGAGCGTTAGGAGCTACTCCTTTTGAGATCAAAAGACAAATAGTTTTAGAAGCTGTTTTTCTAACTATCATCGCAGGTATATTTGGAATAATTTCAGGGGGTTGGATTTTAATAGCTTTAGATTCCTTTTTTGGGCAAGGCTCCGATGCAATACTAATTAATCCATCGGTATCAATATTTATAGTTTTTATATCACTTATTATATTAGTAGTATTTGGCACACTTATAGGTCTAATCCCGGCTACTAGGGCGACCAGTATTAAACCAATTGAAGCATTAAGAGAAGAATAAATTTTAAAAATAAATAAAATGAATAAACCATTTAGAATTCTAGCAATCATAACCACATTTGTAGCATTAGCTGTTGTATTAAAATACTTTTATGATGCAAATACCAAATCTATCATTGATTATGATACGGAAATTCCATTCTACACATCTTTGAATACAAATGTTGTAGCTACGGGTAAACTAAACCCAGAAGACGAAATCGAATTAAAACCTCAAGTTACCGGTATTGTAGATGTAATCTATGTGGAAGAGGGGGATATGATAGAAAAAGGAGATTTAATTGCTAAGATAAGGGTAGTACCCAACGAGCAAAGTCTTACAAGTGCAAAAAGCAGAATAAATTCTTCAAAACTATCCTATGAAAATTCAAAAAGATTATTTGATAGAAGTAAAGGGTTATTTAGTAAAGGAGTGATATCAAAACAAGACTTTGAAAATTCGGAATTATCTTTAAATCAAGCTAATGAGTCATATTTAGATGCTCAAAATGTTTTTAAAATTATAAAACAGGGTTCTCTTTCTGGAGGTGGTTCAGCTAATACAAATATTGTTGCACAAATTTCTGGTACTATTTTAGAAATACCTGTTAGAGAAGGAAATCAAGTTATTGAAAGTAATAATTTCAATGCTGGTACTACAATAGCTACAGTTGCAGATATGAGTATTATGATTTTTGAAGGTCAAGTAGATGAAGCAGAAGTCGGAAAATTAGAAGAGGGTAAGGACATTAAAGTTGTTCTTGGAGCTCTTGGGGAGGAAGAATTTCCTTCTAAATTAACATTTGTAGCTCCAAAAGGGATTGAATTAAATGGAGCTGTTCAATTTAAGATTAAAGCTACTGTTGATATACCAACCTCAAAGGTTAGAGCAGGTTATAGCGCCAATGCAATAATTGAAATTGAAAACACGGAGAATACCTTGTGTATTAAAGAGTCATTAATACAATTTAATAGGTTTACAGAAAAGCCATTTGTAGAGATTTTGAATGATAAAGGAGTTTTTGTTAAAAAAAATATTACCATTGGTATTTCCGATGGAATAAGTGTTGAAGTTTTAGAAGGAGTTAAAGAGGATGATAAAATTAAAGTTTGGAATAAAGTCATAGATTCTGATTTGGCGGGTGAAGGTGAAACAAGGCCAAATTCAAATGATTAAATATAAAATAATAAAAAGTTTATGAAAAATATATTTTTAATAATAGGTGCTATATTATCTATCACAAGTGCTTTTGGTCAAGAAAAGTTTTGGGACTTACAACAGTGTGTTGATTATGCTTTAGAAAATAATATTTCTATTTTACAGGCACAAAATACAATCCTTTCCAATGATCAAGATATTATTGCATCAAAAGGAAATATGCTACCATCTTTAAGCTCTAATTTAAACCAGTCTATGAGTATTGGTACTGTAGAGTTATACCCTGGTGAATTTGCAGACAGAAGGTTTAACTCCTCAAGCTTAGGTTTAAGTTTATCACAAACTGTTTTTAATGGCTTTAGAAATTTAAACATTTTAAAACAATCTAAAGTAGCGCTAGAAAGAAGTGAAAATGAGTTAAATAAGATTAAAGATGATGTTTCTCTTAATGTTGCAAATTATTATTTAAATATATTATTTAATAAAGAAAACCTGGCTCTAGCTAAATCTCAGTACGAGTTCTCATACAAGCAGTTAAAACAAGTGGAGAATTTGGTTAATGCTGGTGTTCAACCTCAAGCAAACATTATTGATGCAGAAGCGACTCTTAGTCTTGATGAGCAAAACTTAACAACGGCTCAAAATAACTATAGACTTGCACTATTGAATTTATCACAATTGTTACAAATCCCTTTGGAAGGATTTAATGTCGTTGCAATTGACGTTGAAGTCCCATCTGAGAGTCTTTTATATACAGATATTAAACCGATTATTAATTATGCCTTAGAAAATAGAAATGAAATAAAGGTTGCTAATAATAATATTGACTTAGCTAAATTTAGTACTAAAATATCTAAGAGTGCTTACCTGCCAAGTGTTTCATTTGGTTATGGTTTTAATGCAAGTGCGAATTTTTCAAATTTATCATCGAGCAATTCTTTCTTCCAGCAAATTAATGACAATAAGGGGCATAGTCTTAATATGAATATTAGTGTTCCTATTTTTTCTAGGAATCAAATAAAAACTAATGTAGCAAAGTCTAAAATTCAAGAAAATAACTCTGATTTAGGTTTAATTCAAGCTCAGTTAAATGTTGAGGCTACTGTTCAAAGAGCTTTTACCGATGCAAAAGGTGCACTTAAATCTTATCAAGCCGCTAAAAAATCATTGCAGTCACAAGAGTTGGCTTTTGAAAATTCACAGCAGAGATATCAGCTAGGAACAATTAATACTATCGATTTAGAGCAGGTGAGAATTAGATTATTAAATGCCGAATCTTCCCTTATCAATTCGAAATATGATTTCATATTTAAAACCAAGGTTTTAGATTTTTATATGGGTAGATAATTAAATGACAAATTATATTCTAAACATAGAAACCTCTACAACAAATTGTTCGGTATCCTTATTTAAAGGATCGGAACTAGTTATAGTTAAGCAGGAAAATGACGAAAATTATTCTCATTCAAAAAGGCTTCATGTTTATATAAACGAGTTATTAGAAGAATCTGGCGTATCTCCAAATGATCTTTCTGCTATTTGTGTAAGTAAAGGCCCTGGGTCTTATACTGGTCTTCGAATAGGAGTATCTTCTGCTAAAGGACTATGCTTTGCTTTGGACATTCCCTTAATCTCGGTTGACACTCTTGACGCATTTGCACATCAAGTCAAATTTTCGGATGGTTTTATTGTACCACTTCTTGACGCTAGAAGAATGGAGGTTTATTCCTCCGTATATGATAATAAGCTCAACAAAGTTAGAGAAACTAAGGCCGAAATACTCTCAGAAAATTCTTTTGAAGATTATCTAAAAAAAAGCAAGGTCTATTTTTTAGGAAATGCTAATGATAAAACAAAAAGTATAATCGATAACTCTAATGCTATTTTTATAGAAGATAAACTTCCTTCTTCCATTGAAATCGGAAAGTTAGCCTACAAGAAATTTATCTCTAATGATTTTGAAAATGTTGCAGATTTTGAGCCCTTTTACTTAAAAGAATTTGTGGGTAATAAATTAAAGACTAGTTAAGTAAGTCTAACGCTTCTTTGGAGGTTCTAACAGGTAATTTACAAGCTTTTTTTACGCAAACATATATGTATGTATCATTATCTACATATCTGTTCTCTAGCAAAGGAAAATCACTTTCATTTAAACTTCCTATAATTAGTTTATTAGGATTGAAACTTTTATTAATCCCTGCGGATTTAATAAGAGCATCTTCTCCGACAATTGCTATTTCATAAAACGAATCACTTATTTTCAGCATTAGATCTAACCAATTTGAAAAGCTATTAGGATATAGTTCAATTTGTGGTGTAACGTTATTCAGCATTGCGGTAGCTGTTTCCAAATATTTCTCATTGTCAAAGTAATGAGAAAGCAAAAATAAATTATTTGCCATTATCGAATTACTAGAAGGGATAACATCATCTCTGAACTCTAGAGTCCTTGATAAAAGCTTCTCATCTAAATCGGATGTGAAATAGAACATCTTAGTATCTTGATTATAAAAATGTTTATATACATATTCGGTTAAATTTTGAGAATATTTTAGCCATTTTTCGTCAAGAGTAACTTCATGGAGGGAAATAAATCCACTAATTATTGCCGAGTAATCTTCTAAGTATCCATTAATATAGCTTCCTCCATTTTTGTAATTACGCAATAACTGACCGTCTTTGTTATATAAATTTTTCAAAATAAACTCAGCATTGCCAATTGCAGCATTTAGAAAATCAGGTTCATTAAAAGCTTTATACGAGTCAACAAATCCTTTTATCATTAGACCATTCCAAGAGCTTAAAATTTTATCATCAAGCCTTGGTTTAGCTCTTTTATTTCGAACTTTAATTAATTTGGAATTACAGTTTTTTATTATCTTTTCTATTTCTGAAATTGATAAATTATGTTTTGTAGCAATCTTTTGATCCTCTTCATTTCTTATTAAAACATATTTATCATCTTCCCAATACCCATAAGTGTTTATGTTATAATAACTCGAGAATACAGTAAAGTCTTCTTTTAATGTAGTTTTAAGTTCCTTTTCTGTCCATACATAAAAAGCTCCTTCTTCTAAAACGTTGTCGCTTGTTTTGCTGTCTGCGTCTAATGAAGAGTAATAACCACCACTCTCATCTTTTAATTCTAAATTTATAAAATCAATTGTTTCATACACAATTTTTTTATACAACTCATTTTTAGTTGCTTTATATGCGTCTGAATATAAGCTTACTAATTGCGCATTATCATAAAGCATTTTTTCAAAATGTGGGATATGCCATTTATTATCAACAGAATACCTTGAGAATCCACCACCAATTTGATCATATATACCTCCAAATGCCATTTTCTTCAGGCTAAGGTTTACAAAGTCTTGAATTTCTACATTGCTGGTTTGATAAGAATACTTTAGCAGAAAATGTAAATTACTTGGCATCATGAACTTAGGCATTCCCTCTGCGCCCCCGTATTCCAAATCAAACTTATTTGACCAAGTATCTAAATATTTTTTCATTGTATCTAACTCAAAATTAGTGCTAGATTTATTGAGCTCTATAAGATCCAAAGATTTAACTCCTTCTTCTAATTGATCTGCATAAGTAATAAGTCTCTCAGGATCATCGTCATAAAGTTTTGATATCTGTTCTAGAGCGTTTATCCATTGATCTTTTGAAAAATAAGTACCACCCCATATTGGTCTTCCATCAGGGAGAGTTACTACATTCAACGGCCATCCTCCACTACCAGTCATTAGTTGAACGGCATTCATATAAACATTATCTACATCAGGCCTTTCTTCACGGTCTACTTTTATTGAAATATACTTTTCGTTCATTATTTTTGCAACAAGAGTATCTTCAAAACTTTCTTTTTCCATCACGTGACACCAATGGCAGGCAGAATAACCAACGCTAATTATAACAAGCTTGTTTTCTTTAGTTGCCTGTTTTAGATATTTTGAATCCCAAGGGTTCCAATCTACTGGATTGTATGCGTGTTGCAATAAGTACGGGCTGGTCTCGTTAATTAAATTATTGCTCATTTTGCTAGATTCCTTATTTTCACACGCTGTTAGAATAAACAGAATATAAAAAATATATAATAATTTTTTTTCCATTTTTTTAAAAATACAAAACTTAATTTAAGTTTCTGTTTTAACCATTTATAGCTTCAACAAGCTCTACTTTACCAGCCAACATTTCTTTTAGCATATTCTCGATCCCGTTTTTAAGTGTAAAAGTTGAAGAAGGGCAGCCGCTACATGCTCCTTGTAAGATTACAGACACTTTTTTTGTTTCTGCATTATAGGACTTAAATTGAATATTCCCGCCATCTGCAGCTACTGCTGGCTTGACATATTCCTCTAAAATATTAATAATTTCTTTAGAGATATCATCTAGTTTGTCAAATTCTTTAGTTTTCTGCTCTTCAGAATTAGTGATTATATCACTTGAATCTAACTCAACTATTTGCTTGCCATCTTCAATGTGAGACCTAATAAACTCTCTTAATTCCATTGTTATTTCTTCCCATGTAGCTAATTCATACTTTGTAATTGAGATATAATTTTTCTCGATAAAAACGTTTTTTACATATGGAAAATGAAAAAGAGCTTTTGCTAATGGACTTTTAGCAGTTTGGTCAATAGATGTATATTCAAAAAGAGAATTAACAAGATTTTTGTTAGAAACAAATTTCATAGCAGATGGATTTGGAGTACTCTCTGCATAAATAGTTACAGCTGATTTTTTAACTCCTTTAGTCTCTGTTACTACAATATTACCTTCGTTTAGATACTTTTCTATTTGTTCAGCAACTTCTTCTTGAACTTCTTTCCATTCTATTATGCTATATCTTTCAATAGCAATGAAATTGGATGATATATATATTTTCTTAACAAAGGGAAGGTAAAATAGTTGTTGTGCTAGTGGAGAGTTTGAAGCTTCATCAATATTGTTATATTCATAATTTTGATGATTAGTTAGAAAGAAATTTGTTTCGAACTTTACAATTAATTCATTACTCGTTTCGTTGATTGAAACTTTATATTTTTTCATTACTAATTTTTTACAAAAATAATGAATCTTCATTGAAGATAAAAGAATGATCAAACATATAAATCCATTAAAAATTTATATATTTGGATCCATTAATTGCATAAAATGACATTAAAAAAACATTTACTATACATTGCTTTTTTTATATTTAGTTCTCAATTTATAAATTCTCAAGAAGGACTTCCGATATATTCTGATTATTTAACAGACAACTACTATTTATTACACCCCTCAATGGCTGGTGTTGCTAATAGTAATAAGATTAGATTAACAAGTAGAAAACAATGGGTTGATCAAAGTGAATCTCCAAATCTACAAACACTTAGTTTTAATGGTAGAATAGGGGACTCTAAATCTGGAGTTGGTGCAATAGTTTTTAATGATAAAAATGGTTATCATTCCCAAACCGGAGCTTATTTGACTTACGCACATCATCTGCTTTTTTCAAGAAATAGAATTGATTTGAATATGTTGTCTTTTGGTATCAGTGCTGGAATGATGCAGTATAAACTTGATGAATCCTCATTTTTATTTGATGGCTTTGACCCACTAATTGCAGGAACAACTCAAAGTTCTACAGATTTTAATTTAGATTTCGGGTTTTCTTACCATTACATGGAGTTTTATGCCCATGCTACATTTAAGAATTTCTTAAAAAATGACGGTATAAATTCTAACGAGTTAGGTATTTATGCCTATGATAATTCAAGAACCTATTTATTTTCAGCTGGGAATGTATTTGGAAGTATAGGTAGCCCTTGGAGTTATGAACCTTCTACGTTATTTGCTTACAAAGAATCTACTAAAGAATCCTTTATCGATTTGAACTTTAAAGTTTATAGAGAAACTGATTTTGGAAAAGTTTGGGGAGGATTATCTTACAGACGAAGTTTTGATGGAGCTGAATATCTGGGCGCAAATGATCAGTTGAAAAACCAACAGCTTCAATACATTACACCACTTGTAGGGGTTGATTTTGAAAACTTTGTACTGGCTTACACATACTCTTATCAAAACAATTCTATTGTATTTGATAATGGTGGGTATCATCAAATAACTCTTGGTATTAACCTTGGTTCCAAGAAGGAAAAGTATGACTGCAATTGCCCTAGTGTAAATTAAAAAATTATTTTATTTACCTTTTTCTCTTTATCTAAAAAATTCTGAATTACGGATTCATTACCATTGCAGTAGAACTGATTTTTAGTATCTAATGTTTCGGATGTATTATTGTTTGACTCTAAGACCTGTTTAACTCTTTTAGAGACTGCGCTTGATGAATCTAAGACCTTTATTCCTTTAGGCAAGAGTTTCTCTAATATGTCTTTTAAAAAGTAATAATGAGTGCAGCCAAGAACTAAATTGTCTATGTTTTTCTCTAACATAGGGTCTATGTATTTTCTTAGCTTATCAATTAATAATCCTTCTTTAATACCACTTTCTTCTATAATACTAACTAAGTCATATCCAATTTGTTCATGAATAGTTACTCCATCGGAGAATCTATTGCTAGTTTCTAGGAATAAATTACTAGACAATGTTTTTTCAGTAGCTAAGACTCCAATATGGTTTGTTTTAGTTGCGAGTATTGCAGGTTTAATCGAAGGTTCAATTCCTACTATAGGTATTTCAAAAGTATCTCTAAGAATCTCCACAGCATTAGTTGTGGCGGTATTACAAGCTACTACAATTAGCTTACAATTTAGGTCTATTAATTTTTGAGTGTTTTTTATACTTAAATTGATTATTTCCTTTTTACTTTTCTTTCCGTAGGGAGCATTTAAATTATCCGCTAGATATATGGTGCTTTCTTTTGGAAGAGTTTTTCTTATTTCATTATATATTGAAATACCACCAATTCCTGAATCAAACAAACCTATAGGACAATTATTAGCCATTGTGTAAAAGTAAAAAAGCTATCTTATTAAGATAGCTTTTTTTAAAATATTATTATTTGTGTTTCTGTAATTAGAAGCCTAACTCAGTTTTTACATCTGCCATTAGATCTTTTCCATTTGCTAATATAACTCCTTGTCCTTGAGTAGAATCAAGTACATAATCAAAACCTTGAGCATTAGCAACTTTTACAATAGCAGCTTGAGCTTTTTCTGAAATAGGTTTTAGTAAATCAAACTCTTTCTTTTGTAAATCAGATTGAGCTTGTTGTTGGTACTGTCTAATACTTTGCTCCATACCTTGAACCTCTTGTAATCTTGATTGATTAGCTTCGTCAGTTTGGTTTCCTGCTTCTGAATCATATTGCTTTACTTTACTTTGAAGTTCAGCAGCCATTGTTTGAATGTCTGTTTCATAAGTTTTAGCTAATTTTTCTAACTCAGCTTTAGCAGTATTCATTTCAGGCATTGAACCTACTAATTCTTGTGTATTAATGTGAGCAACTTTGCTTTGAGCAAAAGTAAATGACAATGAACTTAAAGCAATTACAGCTGTAAGAAGTATGTTTTTAATTTTTTTCATGATTCTAATTTATCTATTTATTAATTATTTTTTGTAAAGGTACTATCTTTTGATATCTTTTTAGCATCTAACTTAGCTTTTCTAGCTTCTAGAATCCTTTTCTTCTTTTGCTCTAGTAGTTTTTTTCTTTCTTCTATACTAGGACTGGAATTTTCTTTGATTAATATTCTTGATGGCTCTTCGTTTTTTAAGTTTTCTAATGCCTTTTTTTGTCTTTCTAATAGTAGTTTTTCTTTAGCAGTAGAGTTTGTAGAACTATCAATACTTATTTTTTCTTTATTGTTTAATAATTTTTTTCTATTCTGCTGAAGCTTTATTTTTTTCAGCTCTCTATCTTCTAAAAGCTTTGTTTTCTTATCTTCAATCTCTTTTTTCTTACTTTCTTTTGCTGCAACTATTTTCTCAATTTTTTCTTTGGCTAAATTTCTTTTGTTTTCTCTTTCTTCAATTAGCTTTTTTCTTTTCTCTTCCGTCACAATTTTTTTTGCTTCTTTAGCTTCTAAAATTTTATTTCTTTTAGCTTCAGCAATTTCCTTTTTATTTTCAATTTCAGTTTTTCGTGGATCGTCAACATCTGATTTAGAAATTATAGATTCTTTTTCTATTCTCTTTTTTTCTCTTCTAGACTCAACTTGATTCTGGTTATTAGTACGTAAAATTGTTCTTAAAATTTGTTCGCTAATATCATATCTTTTTTCTGAATAAAGCATCACGAGGTCTGCTGACTTGTCAAATATAAAATCATATTTTTTTGTTTTTGCTATTTGCTGAATAGCTAAAAATATTTGATCTTGGATAGGTTGAATTAATTGTTTTTTTTGTAGAATAAAATCTCCATTTGGGCCAAATCTATCTTGCTTGTATTGATAAATTTCTTCTTCTTCAATTTTCAAGTCTTCTTCTCTTTCTTCTATTAACTCTTTGGTTAGTAGGATTCTCTCTTTATTTAATACCTCTCTTTTGTTTTGAACACTCTTTTCTCTTTCCTCTATATCCTTTTTCCAGCCTTCTACATTAGAATTTAACTGTGCACTTATTTCTTGATATTCTGGTATGTTTTCTAGTATATACTCCGTGTCTATGTATCCTATTCTAACCCCTTTCTGTGAGTATGAAAGAATACTTTGGATTATAATAAAGCAAAATAATATGTTTTTTAAATCTTTAATGATTGTAGAGTTTATCTATTAACGTCTATTTTTTTCTAATAGTATGTTTATTTAGAAATTTTGTCCTATGATAAAGTGAGTTTCCCATCCATGTTTACCACTTTCCCCTGGAAGTGAATCAAAGCCATGTCCAAAGTCAATCCCAAGTAGTCCAAATGCTGGCATAAATAATCTAACACCAAATCCAGCTGATCTCTTTAATTCAAATGGGTTATAATCCTTGAAATCATTAAATGAGGAACCTCCCTCCATAAAAGCAAGTGCATATACTTTAGCTTGCTGTCCAAGACTAATAGGATACCTCAGTTCTAATGAGTATTTATTATAAATTGACCCTCCATCTTGGTTAGATAATGATTGGTTTGGATAACCCCTTAGGGCTATTGTCTCTCTACCATCTAAACTATATGTACCTAAGCCATCTCCACCAAGGAAAAACCTTTCAAACGGTACTATTCCTCTAT
>Ga0209384_1001075_pt1 | contig 15009 bp, 9 predicted proteins | sample CoawatmetaG05DNA_FD_187511 | JGI IMG/M metagenome (GOLD analysis project Ga0209384, IMG submission 187511) | Marine microbial communities from the West Antarctic Peninsula - Coastal water metaG058-DNA (SPAdes) (version 2) | ecosystem: Environmental > Aquatic > Marine > Coastal ... | reverse complement strand
GATGCTTGTCCAGAAGTTCCAGGATTAGAAGAATTTAATGGTTGCCCAGATTCTGATGGAGATGGGATAAAAGATAGTGAAGATACTTGTCCATTAATGGCAGGTTCTTTAGAATTTGAAGGATGTCCAGATTCTGACGGTGATGGAATATCTGACAACAAAGATGCTTGTCCTAACAAAGCTGGCTTAGCTTCTTTAGATGGTTGTCCAGACTCTGACGGTGATAAAATTGCTGATTCTAATGATAAATGTCCTAATGTTGCAGGACCTAAAGAAAATGGCGGGTGTCCATGGCCAGATTCTGATGGCGATAGTGTTTTAGACAAAGATGACGATTGTCCATCTGAGGCAGGAACAGTAGCAAATAATGGTTGTCCTGAGATTTATCCAAGTGATGAAGCTCTTGCTCAACTAGTAGAGTATTCAAGAACAATAAACTTTGCTTTTGACTCAGCTAAATTTACGGACGGTACTCCTCCAGTATTAGATGCTATTGTTGAAATATTAGTAGCTTACCCTAAAGCAAACTTTTCAGTTGAAGGACATTGCGATAGTAAAGGTTCTACTAAGGTGAATCAAAAAATATCTGATAAAAGATCGAAAGCTGTAGTAGACTACCTAACTAATAGTGGGATTGCTGCTTCTAGACTTACTGCTAAAGGATTTGGTGAATCTATGCCGATTGATAATAACGGAACAAAAGCTGGAAGAGCTAACAATAGAAGAGTAGAGATTATTTTAGTAAAATAAAATACTTACTTCTGTAAAAAATTCTTTTAGAATTATATATATAAAAACGCTTCTTATTTAAGAAGCGTTTTTTATTTTTATACAATGGAGAGTTTTATTGAAAGTGTTTTATTAGATCTAAAAAATAAAAATACAGACTTCTCGAGTTGTGTATTTGTTCTTCCGAATAAAAGATCAGGTTATCATTTAAAAAGACATCTTTCAGAAATAATTTCAAAAACAATTTTCGCTCCTAAAATTCTAAGTATTGAGGAATTTATAGAAGAATTATCTACATTAAAGCTTCTTTCTAGCACTGAATTAATATTTGAGTTTTATAATATTTATTTAGAAAATACTCCCAAAAACAAACAAGAAGGATTCGAAGATTTTATTAAGTGGGGCAGAACATTAATTCAAGATTTTAATCTAATTGATAAGGAGATAATTGACACAAATCAGGTTTTTGATTATCTAAAGGCAGTTAAAGAAATGGATCACTGGTCGTTAGATAAAAATCCTACAGAGGTTGTAAAAAGACATTTATATTTCTGGAGTAACATTAAAGTCTATTATAATAAATTCTATAGACACTTACTAAATATTAAATCAGGGTACCAAGGAATTTTAGAAAAAAAAGCTTTAGATAATACTCCGGATTACATTCAAAAATCAGGGGAAGTAAATCATATTTTTGTTGGATTTAATGCGCTAAATAAAATTGAATCTTTAATTATTGAAGCGTTTTTAAAAAATGGTTTTGCAGAAATATACTGGGATATCGATAAAATCTCTATAAATTCTTCTTTTAATAATTCTGCATTTTTTATAAATCAATATAGAAATAAATGGTCATACTATAATGACAAGGAGATAACTTGGATAAACGACAACTATTCTAAGAAAAAAAATATTCATGCAATAGGAGTTTCGAAAAATATTGGACAGGCAAAGTATATAGGTGAGATTATTAAAAAAAATATTAATACTCAACACAATACAGCTATTGTCCTGGGAGATGAATCGTTATTGATTCCTATGCTTAATTCGTTACCAAAAGGTATAGAGGATATTAATATAACTATGGGCTTTCCTCTTTTCTCCAGCTCAGTGAGCTCTTTGTTTTATAAGCTATTTAAGATACATATTAACTCATCTAATAGCTTTTATTACAAAGAAGTAGCATCTATATTATCTCATGAGTTAATTAAACCATTGTTCGAATATGAAAAGGGGAATTATTCAGATCAAATTATAGATAAAATAAATAAAGAAAATGTTATAAATGTTGACCTGAAGTTTTTAATTGCTAATACAAAAGTTAACAAAGATATTATCAGTCTTCTGTTTAAAGACTGGTCAAATAATGTTGAAGAATCTATATCTAATTGTAAGGAGTTGATAATTACTTTAAGGGATAGCCTTCTTAATGACAAAAAAGAAGAGGTGTTAACCGTAGAGCATTTATATAGGTTTAATGAAATTTTTAATGAGTTAGAGGTACTTAAAAAGAAATTTAAATTTATAAACTCTATCCAACTATTATTTGACCTATTTCAAGACATTGTAAAAAATGAAAGGTTAAAATATAATAGTAAATCATTTTCTAAGATTCAAATAATGGGACTTTTAGAGTCAAGAGTTTTGGATTTCGAAACTGTTATAATTAGTTCGGTTAATGAAGGGATTCTTCCTTCTGGAAATAATGAAAATTCTTTTATTCCATTTGATGTAAAAATAGACAACAACATCCCTACTTACAAAGAACAAGACGCTATCTATTCTTATCACTTTTACAGATTAATTCAAAGAGCTAAGAATGTGTATTTACTTTATAATACTGAACCAGATACTCTAAATGGTGGAGAAAAGAGTAGGTTTATTAGACAAATAGAGTTTGAAGGAGTTCATAAGATTAATCACAAAATAATAAACTCTCATACTCCTAAAAATGAAGAGAAATTAATTGAGATAACTAAAACAAGAGATATCCTGGACCAATTAAACCTCTTGTCTAAAAAGGGGTTTTCCGCTTCTTCTGTTCTTTCATATGTTAGAGAGCCAATAACGTTTTATTATAAAAAAATATTAAAAATACCTGACGAACTAAAAGTTGAGGAGACTATCGAATCTAACACCTTAGGGACAGTAATTCATGAGTCATTAAAGTTTATATATAAGCCGTTAGAAAATAAATTACTATCTATAGACTATTTAAAAAAGCAAATGAATATTGTTGATGAAATTGTAAAATCACAATTTAAAATAACATATAAAAATGGGCAATTCAAAACTGGCAAAAATTTAATAATACTTGAAGTTGCTATAAAATATGTTTCAGAATTCATGAAAACAGAAATTGAATCAATTAAAAATGGGGATGTTATACAAATAGTTGGAATAGAAAAAGATTTTAATATAGCATTTGATAGTGACAAAATTAAAGGTGAAGTGAATTTAAAAGGCCAAATTGACAGAATTGATATTCTAAATGGAACCCTACGTATAATTGACTATAAGACTGGTAAAAAAACAGAAAAAAGAGAATTAAACTTATCTAGCTGGGATGATATAGAAATGGATTATGATAAGATAAAAAATTGGTTTCAATTACTGTTTTATGCATATGCATTTAATAAAACCAATAAGCTGACTATGCCAATTGAAGCAGGGATTATATCATTTAAAAACTTAAAATCTGGAATATTGAAATTTAACTACGGCACAAGATTTGATAATGATTCTGTTATCGGAGAAGATGTGTTAAATAACTATAAATTAATCCTAGAAAATATTTTAATGGAAATCATTAATCCGAATATTAGTTTTGTTGAAAAAAAATTACCCAAAAAAAATTATGTATAAAATTATATTATTGTTTTGTTGTAGCATAACTGTGTCTTATGGACAAATAAACCCTCAAGATATTGAGATCGTTAGAGATTCCTATGGGGTTCCTCATATATACGGAAAAACTGATGCAGATACTGCTTATGGGTTAGCATGGGTTCATAGTGAAGATGATTTTATGACTATTCAAAAAGCATATTTAGCCGGGAATCAATTACTTAGTAGTTACCTACGTAATGACGGAATAATAGTTGACTTTTTATCTCAATTCATAGAGTCTAAAAAAACAGTAGATGAGTTATTTGATACTCTATCTATCGATTTTATAAAAATACTTGAAGCATATAGCCAGGGTATTAATAGGTATGCAGAATTAAACCCAGAAAAGGTGTTAGTTAAAGATCTATTCCCGGTTACTCCCAGAAAGATGTTGAATTACTCATTTCTACAATTATTCATTTCTAATGGTGCAGATAAATTAGTAAGTAGTATAATTTCAAATAATACAATTGACTTATCAAACCTTAGAATAAATGAAGATATTCAAGGCTCTAATACTTTTGCTTTTAATAACAATAAGACAAAAAATGGAGAAACATATCTTGCTATAAATACACATCAACCACTAGATGGTCCAAACTCTTGGTATGAAGTTCATTTAAACAGCGAAGAAGGCACAAATATCCTCGGTGCTACATTCGCAGGGGCTCCTTGTGTTTTAACTGGAGTTAACGAGCATTTAGCATGGACACACACTGTAAATTATCCGGATAAGGCAGATCTATTTAAGTTAAAAATGCATGACTCAAAAAAGAATATATATATAGTAGACAGCAAAGAATATAAACTAGAAAAACACAAAGCAAAATTAAAATATAGAATACTCGGGATTAATATTAGTATTTATAAAACTTATTACAAAAGTATTTTTGGCCCAACTTTAAAAAACAAATCTGGATACTATTCCGTTAGAACTCCAAGCTTATACAACATTAAGGCGCTAGAACAATGGTGGAGAATGAATAAGGCTACGTCTTTTAGCGAGTTTTATGGTATTTTAAACATGAAGTCAATACCTGGCTACAATATTGGTTATGCAGATAAAAAAGATACTATTTTTTATATTTCAAATGGAATAATTCCTATTCGTAATGAAAAAAATGATTGGACAAAAATTGTAGATGGGAGTAAAAGTGAAAACTTATGGGAAGAATACTATGATATAAAAGATCTTCCTCAGGTTATTAATCCAAAATCTGGGTTTATATATAACGCAAACCACTCTCCATTTAAATCTACTGGGGAGGCTGAAAATCCAAAACAAGAAAATTATTCTAAGACAATGAATTATGAGACCTATGACAATAACAGAAGTACTAGAATTATAGATTTAATAAATTCAAACGAATCAATCAATTATGAGAAGTTTAAAGAAATAAAATACGATAACAAACTGCCGCGACCATTAAATTATAATTTTTTAGATATTAACTCAATTTGGGAAATAAATGCTGATAAATACCCCGAAATATCGGACGTAATATTAAATATCCAAAAATGGGATATGGCAACAAACTCAAGCTCTGTAGGAGCGGCTAATTATGCGGTTTTATATTATCTACTAATAAATAAATTTAAAAATATAAAGTATAAAAAAGTGTTTGACGAAATTGAAATGGTAGAGCTAATCACAAGCACTAAAAAGTATTTACTAAAACATTTTGACTCAACTAATATAGAATTAGGGCATTTTCAAAAACTTGTTAGAGGAAATAAAGAAATTGGAATATTTGGATTACCAGATGTCATAACTGCAATGAAAGGTACTAAATATAAAGATGGAAAAATTAAGATTACACACGGGGAATCCTATATTTCACTAGTTAAATTTAAAAATGAAAAGGTAGAAATAGAAACTGTTATGTCATATGGTTCTAGTGATGACCCAAATTCAAAGCACTATAACGATCAAATGGATTTATATTCTAAATTTAAAACTAAAAAAATGAGTTTAGATAAGGTTGAAGTGTATAAAAAAGGAGTGAAAGTATATAACCCTAAATAAGGCTGCAGAATTAACACAAATAAAAAAGTCCAAACATATTGTTTGGACTTTTTTTATATAATTAATTTTAAGACTAATTTTCTAGTGAAGCTAAGGAGCCTGTCCAGTCACAATACCATTGTGCATATAGTATCTTTCCTTCTTCATTAAAATCAAAAGATTCGTAAACTGACACTACAACAGATTTAGACTCTGAGGTTTCAGTTGCAAGACTAGTTACTTGTAAGTCATAGTACAATCTAACAGATCCGTCAGTCACACCTGTGTCTGCGTTAACTCCTGTTAAATGATTTAAAGGAGTTACGTACTTAGCATCATAATTTGCAAAAAATTCTTTGTGTGATAATTTGATATCATCTAAACGTAGTGAATCTACAGAACCAACAAGAGTTCCCTTGAAAACTACGTCGTCTGCAAAGTGTGAGTAATCAACAGATTCGTTTGCAAAACCAGCAAAAAGTGCATCAATAGTTTTAGAGTTTTTTTCAAAAGTTTTCATCGCTTCTGCATTTGGATTACAAGAATAAAAAGCAAAGGATAAAAAAGTAAAATAAATAAGATTTTTCATAAGATAGTTTTTTAGTAATTATAACCGAATTTAGTTAAATTTTTAACAAAAAATTTTAAATATCAGCTAATTAATTATCGATATTTGCTTTTTATTATAATTATCAATGAAAAATATTTACTCATATAAATTTATTCTTTTGCTATTGGTTAATTTTTCCTTGTTTTCGCAAGACAGAAAAAATGCTGTTGCAAAACGAGTTTCTGAAGCACCTATAATTGACGGAATTTTAGATGAAAAGGTTTGGGATAATGCTGAAAGTAATACTGATTTTTATCAGTGGAGACCCGTTAATACTGGACCAGCAAGAGAGACACATACTACTTTAGTAAAAATAATTTACGATGATGATGCGGTCTATTTTGGTGTTAAGATGGCAGATCCTGATCCTAAAAATATAGCCAAACAGATTAGTCAGCGCGACGATTTTTATATGAAAAAAACTGACTTTATTGGAGTAATGATCAGCCCATACGATGACGGCCTCAATTATGTAAGCTTTGTAATCACCAGCGCAGGAACTATAGCGGATATGAAAACCGTCGGTGATTTTGATGATAATGACGGAGATTACGATGTAGTCTTTGATGCAAAAGTTTCGTTTGACAATTCGGGTTGGAATGCGGAATTTAAGATCCCATATAGCGCACTAAGGTTTCCTAAAAAAGATATACAAAATTGGGGATTAAACTTCTTTAGGAGGGTTTTTAACTTAAATGAGAGTTATGTTTGGAACTACATAGATAGGTCTGTGGGTAGAATGAGTGAATACATGGGGGTTTTAGAAGGGATACAAAATATAGATCCACCAACTAGATTATTCTTCTATCCTTATAGTCAATTTAATTCAGAAATATATGAAGGGAATACTGGTACAGGGATTTCTGCTGGTATGGATATTAAATATGGTATAAACGAAGCATTTACAATCGATGCAACATTAATCCCAGATTTTGGACAAGTTAAATTTGATGAAGTAGAATTAAATTTAAGTCCATTTGAACAACAATTTGATGAAAAGAGAGCTTTTTTTACGGAAGGAACAGAGCTATTTAACAGAGCTGGAATCTTCTACAGTAGACGTATTGGTGGTGATTTAAGTAATAGCGGTGAGGATTTTACGCAGGAAAACGAAAAAGTAACAGCTTCGGATAACTCAATAGATTTAATCAATGCAATTAAGATTTCTGGAAGGACAGATAATAAACTGGGAATTGGATTTTTCAATGCGATAACCAAAAAATCAACAGCTACTTTGCAAGACACATTAAATCAAAGTACTAGAGAAGTTATACTAGAGCCCTTAACAAACTATAATGTTTTAGTCTTAGATCAACAAATAAAAAATAATTCCTCCATTACATTTCTAAATACAAATGTTAAAAGAGCAAAAGAGTATAGGAATGCAAATGTATCTGCCCTGTTACTAGATTTGAAGACTAAGCAAAACGATTATAGATTCGAAGGTTCAATTCTAAGAAGTGAGATATTAGAAAATGGAACAAAAGATGACGGCTATAAAACTTCATTTAAAATAAATAAGACAAAAGGTAATTTTAGATGGATGACCGGAGTATGGACGACAGATGACACATATAATCAAGACGATTTGGGAATTTCAAGATGGTATAATAACCAAAGTTTGTTTGCTAACATATCTTATGAAATCTTTAACCCCATTAATTATTTTAATCAATTAAAAATAAAACTAGGGTTAAGGCATGGAAGAAGGTATAGACCTAGTGTTAAGAGGAATAACAATTATGAATTAGAAGTATTTTTTGAGACTAAAAAACTTTATAAACATAGATTTGAAATTGAGTACACTACTTTAAACAAAGATTATTTTGAACCTAGAGTAGAAGGATTGTTTGTTTTAAAACCAGAATTAGTAGGTCTTAGATACGATTTTGACACAAATAATACTAAAGATTTAGTCTTTAGCACCGAAATAGATGTACAAAAAAATATGGATGAGTTTTATGATGAAAAGAACCATAAAATAAGTTCTAACGTGGGAGTGGATTACAAAGTTTCAGATAGGTTAAACTTAAGTACTGGGTTAGGAATATCATTTGAAAAAGATGATTTAGGATATGCAGGAAGTGAAGATCAAGAGGTAATCATAGGTCTAAGAGATGTAAAAGTCAATCAGGCAATGTTTGAAATGAATTATAATTTAGACTCATATAAAGGTTTTGCACTTGAAATCAGAAATTACTGGAGTACTGTAGACTATAAAAGTTATTATTCATTACAAGAAAATGGAATGGGAGTACTTGTGAATGATTATCCACTAGGAGATAATCCAAATACTAATTTTAACATATGGAACCTAGATTTATCCTATAATTGGAGATTCGCTCCTGGAAGTGCAGCAACATTTCAATATAGAAATCAAATATTTAATAATGATGATAATTCAATGATATCGTATACCGAAAGCTTAGATAATTTATTTAGAAATAATATAGGTCATCAATTGTCGATTAGAATAAATTATTTCATAGATTACAATAGATTAAAAAGTAAAAATTAAACTATTAAGTAATAAAATATGGAAACTTATAAATGTGAAAGTTGTGGAATGGCGGTTAACGCTAGTTGTGCTAAATGTAATGAACCATTGATAAATGGACATATCTCCTTAGAAAACGGAGATAAAGTACAAGTTTCAAGCTGTCCTAAGTGCGAAGGAAAGATCAAATCACCACAATGTTGTGGAAGTGATATGAGCTGTAGCCTATAAAACTTAATTATAACGCACAAAATTAATTGTGTGTTATTTTTTATAGATTAAAATCACTTTACTTATATTAATGTTTTTGTGTATATAATTTATATATTGCTTCATGTAATATTTTTTTTTATTATTAAAATCATAATTAATTAGTGTATTAAATGAATATAAAATTAAAAATATCTAACTATCAAGATAAAAACAAATTATCTAATGTCTATTTTGATTTAATGGACACTAATTATAGGAAAAAAATAAAATCTGATCTTTATGTAAACAGCTTAAACTTTACTTTAAAGGGAGTAGGACAAGGGGATTCGAATTATATTTCTAAAAACATACTACTAGAAAAGCTTGAAAAACAAAGACTACTTACAATAGATAATTTCAAATTAGGCGTGTGGAAATTATCTGATTGCGAAAATTACTTAAGAAAAGGAGTTGAAATAAAATCAATAAAAGACTTTATAAATGAGAATTTTAAAAATGTTTCAATCTTTACAAAAAATGATTATTTAAATACGGTTGGAGTTTACAAAAAACACCTTAAAATCGAAAGAACTATGTACCTAAGAGATTTAAATACAGAAAACTTACTGTTATTTAAAACCAACACTCTTTTTAACGGATTAAAAATATCTTCAATAAACTCATATTTAAAAAAACTAAAAGTTATTGTTAATAAGGCTCATTCAAAAAATTTAATTATAAATAAAAACATATTCTCAAAAAATTTAATTGAAGAGGAAGGTTTTAAAAAAGTAAAAAGGAAAGAAATAGATACCTCTAAAATCGAAGTTGGTATATTTAAATCAGAAAGCGTTTATGATATCCAGGCAATCGCATTTTTTATAACAATGATAATGTTTAAAGGAATGAAGCCAATAGAAATGGTTAGATATAGCTATTTAGAGAGCTCTGATTTAGCAAATGAGAAATACGTGTCTTATAACTCAAAAGGGATTAACAAGTACATTAAATTTAGTGAGAATACATTCAGGCTAATAAGGATACTTAAAACATCCTTGCATTTCACTCATTTTGAAAAAAGCCCAGAAATGTTAGCCCCTTACAACAATGTATATGAAATTTTCAACCAGAGTGTTTCAACAAAAATTAAGAAACATAAAAATATATGGAATATATACCAAAAGAAAATTAAAAATTTAATTGGATGTAACTATACAATGGCAAATACAATTTATATAAACTATATAAATAGTTTAGAGATTTCAAATAACGCAAGAGAAATACTGATAGGTAATAAAGACGGTAAAAATATAATATTTGATCAAAATAGTCCACTAAGAGATCAAATTAAAAGTGCAGAAAATAAATTAATGGAAGATTTTCAACTAGGAAAATTAGTAGCATTAATAGAAAATAAAATGAACTTACTTGGTATCGTTAATACAGAAAAAACAAAATGGGAAAGGCCAATAGATTTTATAAAAACCCTCTCTAATAGTTAATAAGTATCATACAAACTAAGAAGTTTAATGTTCTTTTTGATATCAACAAGGGTAAGGTTTGTGTCTTTCTTTATAGATATTACATACTTCTTTCCAGGTATCATATCAAAGTAATTATCAGAAAAATTATTCTTTGAATCTATGTCTACAAAAATATTCTTTATCAGATTTTTAGATTTCAAACTTATTTCAAAAACATCATGAAGTTCTGTAATTTCATATTCTATAATTGGTTTCTTTAATTTCAAGTCCTTAAAGCTTGACATGTAGTATATATTACTAGAGATTTCTTTTTTATCCTTAAACAAAGAGGCAGATACCAAACTATTATTAATATCAAAATTATTATTTACCCAATCCATAGACAGACTATCTATTTTTATAGTTGAATCTGGATCAAGAATGTAATCTTTGTTTTTCTGAAATAATATTTCTCCGTCAAGACTTAATATTGTGAGATTTAAAGTTACTTCTTGAGCCTCGTAAAGGTCAGATATTACGTGCAATTCAAGTTGGTTTTCTGTCTTATAAAAACTAATCAAAATCGGCTGAAATGATTTTTTTGTAGAGTAGTGAAGAGCTTTCCATTTGCCGTAATAATCAATACTTGACCAAGATGCAACTGGCCAACAATCATTTAATTGCCAGTATAAACTCCCCATAGAGTATCCTTTATTTCTTCTATGGGACTCCATTCCTATAGAAACACCATAAGCTTGTAAAATTTGACTTACATATAAATATCCAGCAAAACTGTTTGGTTTTTTGTAATATCTAAACATATAGTTTTCAATTGTGCTGTTTCCAATACTAGATCTTTGGTGTGATGTCATTACTTCAGAATATATATTATAATCAGTTTCATTTGTGTATTTATCAACACTTGAAAACTCTGGAAAAGACTGAAAGCCATACTCAGACATGAATCTAGGAACTTTTTTATTGTACGATTCAAAATCTTCTTGACCCCACCAAACACCCCAATAATGCACATCTCCACTTGTGTAATTTTCTGGCTGTCCAAAAGAACTTCCAGGTGATGATGGCCAATAATCAGTGCTACTATCTAATTTCTTTACAGCATTAGGTAGTAATTTATGAAAAACATCATCGTATGCTTTGCTAATCTTATTTGCGACCTCCAAAGATTGATTTTTAATTACATCTTCTTCCCAGCCCCATCTTTTCCATGCAGATAACACCTCGTTATTACCACACCATAAAGCGATTGATGGGTGTGATCGCAATCTTTTAATATTATATTCTGCTTCTTCTTTAACAGAGCTTAAAAATTCTTCATCACCAGGATACATCGCGCAGGCAAACATAAAATCTTGCCAAACTAATAGTCCTTTTTCATCACACAGATTATAAAATATTTCTTTTTCATAAATACCACCACCCCAAACTCTTATCATATTCATATTAGCATCTACAGCAGCCTGTAATAATTCTTCATATTTATCATCAGAAACTCTGTTTAAAAAAACATCTTGCGGGATATAATTTACCCCTTTCATAAAAACAGGTTTTTTATTTACTTCAAAGTAAAAGTTATTACCAATACTATCTGCTGAGGTCACTAAATTTATCTCTCTAAGCCCAATTTTCTTTGAGCTTGTAGTATAGTTATTCTTTGATTTAAGTTTTACTTTAATCTCATACATAGTTTGATTACCCATACCATTGGGCCACCATAATTCATAATTTTTAATTGAAAATGGTATTTCAATCTTGTTTGCTCCTTTATTTACGTAGACAAAATCTGTGGATATTTTTTTATTATTTACATAGATTTCAGAAATCATTTCATCAATCTCTAAAGAAGATTCTAATTCAATTTCAGCAACTAGATTTGCATTTTCGCCTAGACTCAATTGTCTTATGTACAAGTCTTGGATATTAAAATAATTCCAAGTTGTTAAATTAATGGGCTGCCAAATACCACTGGTTACTAATCTAGGTCCCCAATCCCAGCCATAATGATAGGGGGCTTTCCTTGTGAAAACACTGACCCTCTTATTCCCTTCAACCTTTCCTATTTCTGCTAAATCGTTCGCATTAAAAGAAGAAATATCATAGCCTAGGCTATCATGAAGAATAACTCCTTTATTGATAGGAGAAAACAACTTCACATAAAGATTATTCTTACCAACTTTAGAGTATTTTTTAATATCTACAGTTTTTCCAACAAACATATTATCTGTAGTAGCAATTAAAGAATCATTTAAATAAATAGAAGAGTAGGTGTCAATACCTTGTAATTCTAATCCGATAAAATCACTATTAATATCGTTTTTTGAAAGTTCAAATTCGGTCTTGTACTCCCAATCGGTCTTGTCTATCCATTGAAGGTCATGCTCGTTAAGTCTATAAAAAGGATCTTTAATTAGTTGATTACTTAGTAAATCAGTGTGTACATTTCCTGGGACTGAGGCTTCAAACCAAAGAGAATCTACATTATTCTTAAATTCCCAATTCTCAGATATCTCTACAGCATTATTAGTTTGATTACTACAATTATAACATAGAAATATTAATAAAAAAGAAAACTTAAATAAATGCTTCATCTTGTTTTTAGTATTTATAAATAAACTACTTACTGTCGGCTTGTATAAACTCTCTAGAAATATCGTCTGATTGTAAAAAACTCAACTTTAGCTCTTCGTCTTCATATTTTAAGTAAACACTTTCCATCCAAACTATATTTTCCTCTTTCTTTACTCCCTTTTCAATAAAAATAAACTTACCCTTATTAAAATAACTTATATGAGCCGTGTTGTCATCTATACTAACTTTAAAGTCATATAAACTCCAATCCGTTGATATATATCCTTTTTTAAAATGTGTTTTTATAACGTTTAAAAATGAGGGTAAATCATATTTCTCTCCCATCTCATAAATAACAAAATCACTTGTCGTAAAATCATACACTAATTCTTTTCCGAGGTTATCTATATCTAAAGCTGTAAAGAAACCTTTCAGAACTGAAATTGCCTGATCTTCAGTGATAATCTTTTTAGGGGCGGAGTTACAACTCATCAAACACAAAATAAGTAAAGAAATTATTAATCTATTCATGGTGTAAAACTTTTATATTATTAAATTTACTATATATATTCTTATACATAATATTAATAAAAAAAAATGAATAAAGTATTATTGCTGGTATTGAATATTATTATATCCACTAATTCACTTTCACAAGCAGTTGTAACTGATTCCCTTAAACAAGAAGGATGGAATAAATCTGGAAAGATTACTTTTCTTGTAAACCAATCTGCTTTTAGTAATTGGACATCTGGGGGGGAGAACAGTATTGCTGGGGCACTATCTTTAGATTATAATTTAAACTATTTAAAAAATGGTTGGGCCTGGGACACAAAAATGATAGGGGCCTTTGGGATGAATAAAAATAGTGATAGTGAATTTGCAAAAAAGACAGATGACAGAATAGAGATTAATTCTCTAGTTGGGAAAAAATTTACAAAAGAATTAAGTTATTCTAGTTTTTTAAATTTCAAAACACAATTCGCTAGAGGCTATAAATATTCAACTAACTCGCTCGGGTTAGAAGAAAGAGAGGAAACAACTAGGTTCTTTTCTCCTGCGTATATACAATTAGGGGTAGGTGTTTACTGGAAAAAAACAAAAGATTTTTGGATAAATATGGCTCCTGTAACCGGGAGATTAATTATAGCCAATAGAAAATTTACTTCAAATCTTATCGACGGGGCAGAGTACTTTGGTATTTCTAAGGGCAACACCTCTAGATTTGAATTAGGCGCATCACTAAGTGGATTCTATAAGTTTGAGTTAATAGAGAATGTAATTCTTGAGCAAAGTTTAAGCTTATACTCAGATTATCTTCAAAATGCTGAAAATATCGATGTTGATTATACAGTCTCTGCCTTTATGAAAATTAATGATTATCTATCTACAACCTTAATTATGCAATGTAGATATGATGATAATGCAATAAAAAAAGTTCAACTAAGGGAGGTCTTTGGTCTTGCTATAACGCTAGATTTACTTGAAATCCCTAGTATAATTTCGAAAATTTAAAATTATCTACTACGTAATTTTGATAGTAGTTTAAGTATTTCTAAATATAGCCATATCAATGTTACCAATAGTCCAAAAGCACCATACCATTCCATGTATTTAGGAGCTCCTTTCTTTGCACCTTCTTCAATAAAATCAAAGTCAAGTACTAAGTTTAAAGAAGCTATAACAATAATAAATAAACTAAATCCTATACTCATAAGTGAACTGTTTGTTGGGTCCAAAACAGATATTGAAGCGCCAAAAAAACTCATTACAAAGCTAGCCATATAAACTAAAAATATTCCTCCAGTTGCAGCAACAACACCAAGTTTAAAGTTCTCAGTAGCTTTTATCATTCCTGATCTGTAAGCTAGAAGTAACGATGCTAATATCCCTAAGGTTAAGCCAATTGCTTGCATTACAATTCCTTCATAAGCTTGATTGAACATATAAGAAATTGAACCCATTGCAAGACCTTCTAAAATAGCATATATAGGGACAGTAATAGGAGACCATTCTTTTTTAAAAATTGTAATGA
>Ga0209384_1001074_pt1 | contig 15048 bp, 20 predicted proteins | sample CoawatmetaG05DNA_FD_187511 | JGI IMG/M metagenome (GOLD analysis project Ga0209384, IMG submission 187511) | Marine microbial communities from the West Antarctic Peninsula - Coastal water metaG058-DNA (SPAdes) (version 2) | ecosystem: Environmental > Aquatic > Marine > Coastal ... | reverse complement strand
TACACAAAGAGGCAACAATATCTCTATAAACTCATAAAATCGATGCACGATTCTGGTCTTGGTTATAGAAAAATCAGTCGTAAATTAAACGAAATGAATATTAAGACTATAAGAGGTAATAATTGGTTTAATACTTCAGTGAGTTCTGTCTTGAAAAGAAAACATGAGAGAGATTTAAGAATAAAAGTTGTTTATTTGATAATCTCTAACAAAATCCGTTGAAAAGGGGGAAACTTTTGAATGATAGTTTGTTCTGATTTTATACGCATACGATTTGAAACAATATTTCTTAAATCGCTTGCTGTTCTGACAAATTTTCCTCTATCAAGGGAAGCAACCATATTACCAACCATTCTTTTGCCTACAAAAACTGTGTCTATACTACAAATAGTTCCTTTTGCAGTCATCTTACTCTTTATTTTTACTAAGAATTCATCGATAACAGAATCAGATAGATGGTGAAAGACACCCCTAAGAACGACAAGGTCTATATCTTTAATTGGCAATTGGTCTATTTTTTCTATGGGACAGCAATAGAAGTCGCCGTAGTTTGAGTAATGAATTTTTGCTGAAGCGATGGAGGTTTTTAAGATATCTATTCCAACATAATTTTTTGAATTTCTAAAAAAAACAGATTCCTTTCCAAACCCACATCCAATATCTAAAATTATTTTATTTTCATGGTCTTTCACTAATGTGTACCATGCACTTCTTGTCTCTTTATGTAAAAATATCCATTGAACAAAATTATAAAATAAAGGTATTTCGAGTAGTCGATACAAACCTTTTCGTTGAGACATTTTTTTCTCACAAAGCACTCTTTTGAATATAGAGTAACTTAAATTATGAATGAAATTTCTATAATATTATTTTACCCCCAGACAATTAAATGAGCAATAAACTTGTACTCTCAAAACAAATCAGTCACCGTAGAATAAAATTATATTTAATACTTTTTGCAGTAAATATATATAAATCCCCAACCCTTGGTTAAATACTTAAGAAACTTTCCTAAATATACAAAGTCAATAAACTATGAAAAATATCTTATTCTTAATTCTAATTTCAATCCCAATCATTACGTTTAGCAAAGAATCAAATTATGTTTTTGGCTGGACGCATTTAGAAGATTCTAATTTAAAGAGTCCAAGAGGTGGAACGACAAATGGCCCAGAAGTAAATTTAGATACTCAGGCTAGTGATTTTTGGATTCAACTACAAAATCGAAATTTAACTAAGTTTGAAAAAGATAGATTAGCAATCTTAGCAATGCAAGGAAAATACAGAGTATATTTTGATTTTATGGAAACAATGGGGTTTGTAGAAGATTATCAACCTAAACAACCTTATCAATCATGGGCGACTGAGTTTATTGAGGTGGTAGAAGAAAAAAAAGACTTTATTAGCTTGCAACACATAATTGTGATGTATTTTAAACAAGATGATGGATCTATTTCAGACTCAGTTGTAATGAAGCATTGGAGACAAGATTGGAAATATGAGGACAGCATAATTAATACTTTTACTGGAAATGAAACATGGGTGAAAAGTAAAATTCCTTGGAGCGCAAAAAAAGGCACATGGTCTCAATCGGCCTATCAAGTTGATGATTCGCCGAGATATCAAAGTTACGGGAATTGGATTCATGCTGAAAATTTTTCTTCATGGACAAGCAAAGAAACATGGCGACCGTTACCAAGAAGAGAATTTTCAATAAGAGATGATTATGATGTTCTGGTGGGGGTAAATATTCAAACAATTACCCCAACAGGTTGGGTTCATGAACAAAATAATAAGAAAGTGGTGCTTAACCAAAATAATAAAGTACTTGCTAAAGAAATAGGAATTGCAAGATATGAAAGAATTAAAGACTTTGATTGGAGCGCAGGTAAAGATTATTGGATGAGCAGTCATATTTTTTGGAAAGAAGTAAGAGAGGCTTGGAATAGAAAATTAAATAATTCAAAAAACTTTAAACTAATAAAAAAAGTAGATGGAGCAATCTTATTTAGCAAACTTTTCATGATGGCAGATAAATACGCTCAAGGAGAAGTTGAAGTAATAAACGATATCCAAGTAGTTATAGATAAACATTCAAAAAAATTGAAATAGACGCAGTTGAATAAAACATGTTGTGATCGGAGGGAACTCATAATTATAAACTATAAATACTACATATAGTAAAATTTTAAATTTATTTAGCTATATATAGTATTTTTTAATAAAAAAAACCGTTATACTTTATCCAAGTTTAAAGAGATGAAAGTTTAAACTTTTTTTTTACAACAGGAGAAATAAGAATGGATATATTAGGAACTATTAGAAAGTGGTCTGCTGGACTTGCAGAAACTGCAATAAGTCTTGCAGCATTAGCAATTGCACTACAAATCTTAATGGGATCGGCAAATGTACCATTTCTTGGATCAACCGATGTTATCGGTAATGTATCAGGTATCCTAGATACGCTTGGAAGTCAGGGACTTATTGGCTTGGTAGCATTATGGGTACTATATTCTATTTGGAAATCACGTAAATAAGTATTGAAATAGTTATAAATTGAAAAAGGCTCCTACGGAGCCTTTTTTATTGCAATACATATTTTTGAATTAGAAGTGAGACTAATATAATTCCAACACAGGAAGAACCAAGAGCTAAATAATAATTAACTCCATTTTTTAAAAGCCAAGTAAGTAAAAATAAAAAAGGTAAACCAGCCAAAAGAATGACAACCGTTTCTTGTGTTAATAAAGAAATTTTATTTATATCTTTAGATTCTTCCCATATAAAAGTAAAAGAAGTGAAGAGAACAATGGGTAGCCCAAGTAAAATTGCAGCTAACGATGAATTCTTTTTACTTAATTCTGATGCAGCTACAATAATTGCAACTGCAATAATTATTTTAATAAGATAAGCCATAAATAATAAGATAGTAAAAATTGTAAAAGATTCAAAATAAAAAAATATTAACCATTAAAACAGTGTCATATTTAGTTGGATATTGTTAATATTTAACTTTATATACATAATAATAATATGCGCCCACCAATTCTAACAAAATATCCTGTTGATAGCCTAGTTTCAAGTTTAAAAGATTCAAAAGACCCAATGATTTGGGTTACTCGGTTTATACCACAAATATTAAATAAACAAAAAATACATGCAAATGCTATTTCTTTAGTAAAAAGAATCAGTTTGTTCAAAAAGCAGCCTATCACGGACGAAGATATTCAAAAATTAAAGAACCATTTAAAAGAAATCGGTAGGGATGACTTAGCTTGCGTTCGCCAAGCATATAGTAGAAAAGAAAATGTATTATTATTTTGTAAGCATGATGATGCACCTGAGACGATTGATGGGATAGAGCGACATATTTATCGAATAATCCCAAATGCAAAATTAAAATTTGGTGTTTCAGACATTAATCGTGATCGTTGTTGTATCGTGAAGAAAAAAACTTGGAAAACAGAAAAAGATCGCCCAACCGGTGTTTACTCAATAGCAGATATTTCTTCGGTAGAGTAAATCAAGCTGCAGGTGGTGCAATTGATTTTTTGTTCATTCTTTTTTTGGCATTCGTTCTATTTTTAAAGGTCTTTCTAGTTTTATCAAAGCCTCGTTTTGACTTGTTAAAAGGACCGCCGTTTCTTTTCTTTTTTTCAGCGTGTTCAGAAGCTCCTTTTGTTGGCTCCATTCCAGCAATTACTTTAGTTTCGATTTTCATCCCAGTAAAACGCTCTATTTTCCTTAAATGTTCTCTGTCAGTTGGAGATACAAAACTTAAAGCTAAACCTTTTTTGTTAGCACGCCCCGTTCTACCAATTCTGTGAATATAATCTTCAGCAAACCTTGGCATATCATAGTTAAATACGTGAGTAATATCCTTTACGTCAATTCCTCTAGATGCAAGATCGGTTGCAACAAGTACTTTAATTTCATTTCTTTTAAAGCGATTGATTGTTTTAGTTCTAGATCCCTGAGACATGTCTCCATGAAGAGCTGCAGTTTTAAAGTCTGAATGATATAAGTCATCAGTAAGCTTATCTGCTTGTCTTTTAGTAGCAGTAAAAATTATTGCTTGATTTAAATTTGTATCAGCAAGAAAGTGCTTAAGTAAGTTTTGTTTATGAAGTTGGTTATCTACATAATATAAAGATTGTTGGATATTACTATGCCCTTTAGTGTCAGGTTTAATAGATATCGTTAAGGGATTCGTTAAAAATTCGCTAGCAATTTTTGATACAGAATTATCTAGTGTTGCAGAAAACATCAACATTTGTTGTTGTTTAGTAGTGGCATTAAAAATCTTACGTATATCAGGCACAAATCCCATATCTAGCATTTTATCTGCCTCATCAAGAACCATTATCTTGGTATCTTTAAATTTAATCTTTCCTTGTTTAAATAAATCAAGAAGTCGTCCCGGGGTTGCAATTAGAATATCTAATGGTTTTGAAAGAAGCTTATTTTGTAATTTATATGACATCCCTCCAACCACAGTTGCAGAATTAATATTTGTATAACGTGCATATTTTTTAACGCTGTCAGTAATCTGATTCGCAAGCTCTCTAGTCGGGCTAACAATTAAGACACGAGGGCCTCTGACTTTATTTTTATCTTGGAGAAGTAATTCTAAAATTGGAAGAACGAATGCCGCTGTCTTACCAGTACCAGTCTGTGCAGACGCTAAAATATGTTTATTTAGGAGTATCTCAGGTATTGATTTTTTTTGTATCTCTGTTGGATTTTTATATCCAGATTCAGCAATTGCTTTGTTTATTGCAGATGTAAAATTGAACGTTTCAAAAGACAAATAGATTCCTTATACTTATATTGATGTAATCACAAGACTGGCAATATAAAGAATAGAGGCAATCTTTCGAGAGCGAAGTATATATGTATTTGAAAATAAAGCAATTGTACTAAAAATAGTAATTAATTATAAGCACTAATAAGGGAAATTTTTTTAGCTAAGGGTAATTTTTTTATTACACATTCTTTTCGACTGGCATCACTACGATCTTTACATTTATCTTGATAGACTAAAGAAAAAGGACCTCTCCCTTTAGTATATTTAGCCCCTTTATTAGTATCGTGTTGTTGAATTCGTCGTTTAATATTATTAGTTATACCAGTATAGTAAGTATTATCAGAACATTTCAGAATATAAACACACCAAGAACTTTTTTTAGATTTTACTAGTTCTGCAAGGGTAATTAATCCACTGACATTATAGTTGGCCATTATGCTACCAGGTTAATACGGCTCTAAATCTAACTTTATTCTCTCTTACCTTAGCTATCGCATCATTTATCTGATCAAACTTAAAATGCTCAACCATAGGGGAGATTTTATGCTTCGAACAAAAATCTAGCATTTTCTTTATATTTACTGGGCTTCCAACAGGAGATCCAGAAATTGATTTTCTTCCACCCATAAGAGAAAAAACAGATGTTTCGATAGGGGCCAGAACTGCACCAACAAAATGTAGCCTGCCTCTTGGCTTAATAATGCTAAGGAATAAATTCCAATCTAATTTAACATTTACAGTTGATATGATTAAGTCAAATTTGGGACCAAGTACTTTTATTTGAGATTTATCTGTTGAAGAAATTATTTCATCTGCTCCAAGTGTTTTGAGTAAATTATCTTTATCTTCTGAATTGGTAAACGCAGTAACATGGCATCCTAAAGCCTTATAAAATTTAAGTGCTAAATGCCCCAATCCACCAATACCGATAATGCCAACTTTATGAACTTTATTAATATTAAATTCAACGATGGGGGTAAAAACTGTGATGCCACCACATAGCAATGGGCCTGCATCCGCATGATTTAAAGAATTTGGGATAGGGATTACGCTTACTTCATCTGCGGTAACTTGTTCAGCAAAGCCACCATGTTGGCTAAAGACTGTTTTTTTTGTTGAGCTACAGAAATTATGATCTCCAGCATCACACTGCTCACAATCATTACAATAACCGGAATGCCAGCCTAAACCAACGCGATCTCCAATTTTGTGTAAAGAAACATTTGAACCTACACCAATAACTTCACCAATAACTTCATGACCTGCAACCATAGGGTATTTAGATATACCCCAACTGCCGTCGATTGCACTTATATCACTGTGACAAATACCACATGATTCAACTTTAATATTAACTTCATTTGAATTTAGTGGTGCAGCTTCATATTCAAATAATTCCAGTGAACTTCCTTTATTCATTGCAGCATAGGCTTTAATCATAAAATTCCTTTGTAATTTTCTTTTTTATAACTTTACCATTTATATAGTCATCTTTTGATCTGATAGATCCATTTTTGTGCCAAATAGTTTCTATGCCCTGCTTTATCCCATTAATGAATTTAACATTTGATTTAAGCTGACCATTTTTATACCATTGTCTCCATAAACTGTTTTCTTTACCATTTCTATAATTTACTTCTAATTTTATTTGTCCATTTTTATACCATTGGGTCCAAGAACCTTCTTCAATTCCATTAACAAAATGGCTTTCCATTTTTTTCTTACCAGATTGATACCAAAATGTTTCCTTGCCATGCTTTAATTTATTTTTATAAGATATTTCATATTTTAGATTACCATTCTCAAACATTTGTCTATGGATTCCATTATTAATATTTTCAGCATTAGCTAAAAAGCTATAAAGCAAAATTAAAAATAGTAAAAAACGGGAAGACATCTTAAGATCCTATAAAAATATAAATTAACCGACTAAATTTTTGCTTAAGAGTTCAGGATATCAATTAAATTTTTTTTTAATTGATAATGGGTATTCTGGAAAATAGGTTTCAATAATTTCTAAATTAAATACTCTTAAAATTGACTCATTCGATTCTCTTTCTAATAAAAATTCAAAAGATTTTTTAATTAATTCGATTTTCGAAATTTTTGAATTAGACAATTTCTTGTATACATCTAATGAAAGTTTGACCCTATGAATTGTAGTTGAATTTTTTGTGATAGTAACTTCAAAAATTTCTTCATCTATTTTGGATATCTCGATCAATTTTTCTGCTCACATTTACCCTTAAAATTCTCAACATACACCCCAAAACCTTTATTTCCAGAAATATAATCAGTTACTTCATTATTTTTTAAATTAATACTTAATTTACGTACGTTTAAAAAATTTGAGTCACATTTAATATTATTATTTGCCCAATTACATTGGATATTATTTAAATCATGAAGCACCCCATCTATAAATTTATAATCTTTAATTATAATTTCTTCTTTAACTCCAGATGAGCCAATAAGTTCAAACTGGCTAAGCCCTGTACATTTATAAGTAATAGTTTTATCTTCACTAATTGTCAAAGGACTATAAATCAAGAAAAAGATAAACCAAATTTTTTTGAAATATTTATTAAGGGCTAAGTTCATAGTTATTGAGTTAATTCCTGCATACATTTTGTAAAACTAGGATTGCCAATTATAAATCCTAATCGCTCACATTTTTTTTTTGCAACTGCTCCACTGAGTCTAATAGATGATTTCCCATCAATATTTAACTCTTCTTTAAGTTTACCAGCATAATTACATTTAAATTCAAAGATGTCCTGCATTATAAAATCAGCGCCAGATTCAACTATACTTTCTTGATCTAGCCCCCCATAAATTTTACATGATCGAATCATAAAGGAATTAGAGTCTTCACCTCCATAATACTCATTGACAGTTCTTCCAGTAAAATCATTATGTGGCGCTGGATATTGAGTTTGATTAATTAGATTAGTTGAACAACCAGATATAATAGTCAATAAAAAAAATTTAATTAGTATAAAAAATTTATTCATAAAAAAATATTCACTTTGATTATAATTAAATTCATTCAGCGCTTAATCCCTGATATCAGAACCCATCCGTCTTTATAGCTTGAAGGTTGAAAATCAAACCATTGTCTATAAATCTTTTTTAACGAATTTTCTTGTGAATGAAGTATGCCTGATAGAGCTATTTTTCCATTCTTATTACAATGCTCCGCTAATGCTGGAGCAAGAACACTAAGAGCACTTGACAGGATGTTGGCGACAACTAGATCTGTTTTATAATTTATTTTTCTTTCAGTATTGCTCCAGAAAATTTCAACATTATTTATTTTTGCATTTTCTCGACTTGATTTTATAGCTTGGCTATCAATATCAACCCCAAAGACTTTATCTGCTCCAATTTTTTTCGCAGCAATACCTAAAATACCAGAACCACACCCATAATCCAAAATAGTTACATTTTTATTAACATTTTTTAGTAACCATATAAGACAGAGATGAGTTGTGGCGTGCGTGCCAGTTCCAAAAGCTAGACCAGGGTCTAAAATTAGGTTAATTGCTTCATTATCTTGAATTTGATGCCAGCTAGGAATGATCCATAATTTGTCGTCAATATTAATTGGTGAAAATTGTGATTGAGTAAGTTTAACCCAATCTTGATCTTGAATATCAGAAGCTCCAATGGAAAAATTGATTGTATCAAATTTAGCTGTCAAAGCCGCTTTAATTAATTCAATATCGATTGTTTTTTCAAATAGCGCTTGAACAGTATTATTTTCCCAAAATTTTTCAGAGTGATTATCAGGCTCACCGAAAATTAGCTCTTCATTTTTTTGATTTAGATTTGTATCTTCAATTGAAGTAGAGATTGCGCCAAGGACTAATAAATAATCACTTATTGAATCAACATCTTTTTTATTTATTTGAACAATTAAGTTTGTCCAGGACATAGCTTATGATTTGATTCCAAGCTTATTTTCTAGGTAATGAATACTAACCCCACCATTTCTGTAAGCCAAATCATTCATCAAGTCTTTATGGAGGGGGATATTTGTTTTAATGCCTTCAATGACTATTTCTGATAACGCAATTCTCATTCTAGCAATGGCTTGATCTCTATTACTCCCAGTAGCAATAACTTTACCAATCATTGAATCATAATGAGAAGGAACCTTGTAGCCAGCATAAGCATGAGTATCAACTCTAATTCCTGGCCCACCTGGAAAATGAAAGCGATTAATAATTCCTGGCGATGGCGTAAAATTATAAGGGTCTTCAGCATTAATTCTACATTCAATTGAATGACCATTTATTTTAATATCTTTTTGCCTAAAAGATAATTTTTCACCAAAAGCGGCTTTAATTTGTTCTTGTACAAGATCAACACCGGTAATTGACTCTGTAACTGGATGCTCAACTTGTAATCTAGTGTTCATTTCAATGAAATAAAATTCATCATTTTCATAAAGAAATTCAAAAGTACCCACCCCCACATATCCAATTTTTTTACAAGCATCTGCGCAACGTGATGCAAGTTTATTTTTTTGTCTATCTGGAACTCCAGGGGCAGGGGCTTCTTCTATAATTTTTTGATGTCTTCTTTGAAGTGAGCAGTCGCGGTCCCATAAATGGACTACATTCCTATGTTGATCTGCTAAAATTTGAAATTCGATATGGCGAGGATTTTCTAGAAATTTTTCCATATATACAACTGGATTGCCAAATGTAGCTTGCGCCTCATTTTTTGTCATTGCAACAGAGTTTAATAATGCAGCCTCAGTATGCACAACCCGCATACCTCTTCCACCACCCCCTCCCGATGCTTTAATGATTATTGGATAGCCAATTTTTTGTGCAGTTGCTAATATTTCGGATGGCTCATCTGTTAAAGCCCCATCTGATCCAGGAACACAGGGAACACCAGCTTTTTTCATTGCATTTTTTGCGCTAACCTTATCCCCCATCAATCGAATTGTTTCAGAGTTAGGCCCAATAAAAGAAAACCCACTTTTTTCGACGCGTTCCGCAAAATCTGCATTTTCAGAAAGGAAGCCGTATCCCGGATGAATGGCTTGTGCATCAGTTACCTCTGCGGCACTTATAATTGCTTGTATATTTAGATAGCTTAGATTGGAAGGAGCTGGCCCAATACAAACTGATTCATCAGATAGAGCGACATATTTTGCCTCGGCATCAGCTTGAGAATGGACTGTGACTGTTTTAATGCCCATTTCCTGACAAGCACGTAAGATTCTCAAAGCAATCTCACCACGATTAGCGATTAATATTTTGTCAAACATAAATTATTTTTTACCCAATGATAAATAGAGGTTCGCCAAACTCAACAGGCTGGCCATTTTCAACTAGAATTTTTTTAATTATTCCATCATGATCAGATTCAATCTCATTTAGCAATTTCATAGCTTCGATGATACATAATACGTCACCTTTTTTAACGGTTGCCCCAACGTCAACAAATGGTGAGGAATCTGGCGAGGCAGCTCGATAAAAGCTTCCTACCATAGGCGAATTGATAGTATCACCAACAACGGCTGAAGAAATTTCTGTTTCTTCTGTTTTAATTGATTGTGGTTGACTCTGAACTAATTGTGATTGTGGTTGACTCTGAACTAATTGTGGCTGATGCGATACTCCATTATTCCGGCTAATTTTAACTTTTTCTTCACCTTCTGTTAGCTCTAGCTCTGATATTCCTGATGCTTCAACTAAATCAATTAATTTTTTTAATTTTCTTAGATCCATAATTGCCTCTTATTTGTTTAATTTAGCTGCAAAATTTAAGGCAGCACAATATCCTTCTGAACCTAGCCCACTAATAACACCAACTGCAATATCAGAGAAAAAAGATTTTTTTCTAAAGTCTTCACGAGAAAATACATTAGAAATATGTACCTCAATAAATGGGATTTTCATAGCAGCAAGCGCATCTCTAATAGCAACTGAACTATGGGTATAAGCCGCTGGATTGATTATAATAAAATCACTTTGTAGAGATTGAATTTTGTCTACAATTTCTGATTCAGAATTACTTTGATACAGATCTATATCCATACTTAACTTAGAAGCTTCTTTTTCGAGAGCACCATTAATATCATCTAATGTGAGAGTGCCGTAATGATCTGGCTCACGTTGGCCCAGTAAATTTAGGTTAGGCCCATGAATAACAGTAATGTTTTTTATTATCATAATAAATTAAATATACAAATTACAATCGAAGGGTGATTTTGACGAAAATAACGACTTTTGTCTACACTTTAATGCATTTTAATGTATTTTTATTTAATTGTATCTTTAAGGTACTTATTTAAGCTTTCCATATTTAATTTACCAAAAAAGACTTCTTGTATTTTACCATTTGGTTTTATTAACACAGTAAAAGGTAAAACACCTCTATCATTTCCTAGGGATTTAGAAATTTCGACACCTTTAATATCATTTGAGATTAAAGATTCATAATTAATGGGAGTTTTGGTAAGAAATTTATTAACAGCCCCAATTTCATCAATAGCAATAGCAATTAAATGAACATCCTTATTATTTTTAAATAGCTCATTAAGCTCAGGGATTTCTTCTCTACAAGGAGCACACCACGTTGCCCAAAAGTTAACCAATAACCACCTATTTTTAAATTGAGAAAGTGAAACGCTTTTATTATTTTTATCTTTACTGATTGAATTAAAAAAAATTTCAGTTTGAGGATCATTCAAGGAAAGAGAAATATTTTTACTAAAATACAGGCCAGCAAAACTACTCATCAGGCCAATAATGATAATTAAAACAATAAATTTGAAATTCGTCATTTTTGAACCTTTAGAAGAATTGAAGAAAATTCAGTAGCATTTTTAAAGCCAATTGTTCGAAGTTCTTTTATTTCAACTCCTTCAGAATCGAAAAAAATAATTCCTGGTGGACCAAAGAGATTAAATTCCTTTAGAAGAAGTTGGTGTTGTTTATTATTTTTCGTTACATCTACCTGAAGCAATTCAAATTTATCCATTAAAGTTATTATATTTGGTTTATTAAAAGTAAATTTTTCATACTCTAAACAAGCAACACACCAGTCAGCATAAAAATCTAACATTATAGGTTTTTTGTTTGTGTCTGTTAGATAATTTTTAAGCTCAATAATATTATTAATAGGTGTAAATTTTTGGTTAGTTTCATGGTTAGGGTCCCCCCACATAGGCTTTATTTGAAGAATACTTAGGCTAATGATAGTTAAGCTAATGATAGTTAAAATTAAATTAGTATTCCTTGTAGTTTTCCTATTAAACCAAATAAAATAAGTACTGGATATAATAAGAATTAAGAAAAGGCTGTAGAAAAATACTAATTCAGAAAGCAATGGCCTAGTAATGTAGATAGCCATAGCTAGCAATATGAAGCCTAATAGCCTTTTAATGTTAACCATCCATGGCCCAGGCTTAGGAATAATTTTAATAGAAAAAATTCCAATAGCTAGAAGTGGAAGGCTCATCCCGAGACTCATAAAGAAAAGTGATCCTCCCCCTAATATTAAATCGTTTGATTTTCCAATATAAAGAATTGCAGCAGCTAAGGGGGGAGCAACACAAGGACTTAGTATTAATGAAGAAATTAATCCAAGAACAAAAACATTGAATGAATTTTCAAGTTTAAAGTTTTGTAAAATATTAGTAATTTTATTATGGATATTAGAGGGCATAGTTAATTCGAACAGGCCAAACATAGCTATAGCAAAAAATAAATAAAGAAAGCCAGCAAATAAAATAAAGTTTGTATTCTGTAAGCTGGAAGATAAAAGTGTCCCAGTCATGCCAGCAATAATTCCTAGTAAAGTATAAGTAAAAGTTATGCCTGCAACATAACTCAGTGTAAGCCGAATAGAATTTTTTGGATTAGAAGAGATAATAATCCCTGATAAAATTGGAACCATTGGCAATACACATGGAGTCAGCGACAATAAAAGCCCTGAAAGAAAAAATCCTAACAACGTTAAAATAAAACCTTGGTTAGAAAGTTTTGAAATAATAATATCAGTTTCTGAATAAAGTGGTTCCGACGAATAATTATTTATATTATTTGAGTTAATAGTTTTAGAAACCGGGGGATAACAAAGTCCTTTTTCACTGCATCCCTGATATTTAAGGGTAATTTTATAGTTTTTAGAAAGTTCGACCTTGGGAATAATTTTTAAAGTTGTTGCCCCATAAAAAACTTCTTGTTTACCAAAAAATTCATCTTCTTTAATTTTTCCTTTATCTTTTATGAGATCAAAATCTAAAATTGGGTCAATGATTACATCTATTTTGGATTTATATAGATAATAACCATGTGCAATATTAAATTTTATGTCTAATTGTTTTAAATCTTTAAAACTATAAATTTTGAATTTGAAGGCTTTATCAACAGATAAAAAATCATTTTTTTTATTGTATAAAGTGGAGCTATCATCGTCAGCAAAGACAACTGAGAAAATAAATAATGATAAAAAAGCTATTAAAAATAAATTTAGGTGTCGTTTCATCTTTTAAGGTCTTCCATAAGGCTATAATTATAGTATTATTAAGAAAATCTGTATTTAATTAAATTACTGAATATCATAACCCATTACCTATGCGCTCGATTCTTCTTTTTGGATTAATTCTTTTACCATTTGCTGAAATTTGGGGCTACTTCAAATTTGGTAGCCTTTATGGCTGGTGGTTTTTAATTTATCTGATAGTAATGGCAGTTTTAGGTTGGCGACTTATCCAAGAAGAAAAAACTTTAGTCTTATCAAGGTTTATGAGTCTTATGGCGCATGGTGGAAATCCCATGGCCCTTATACTTGGGGCAGCAAAAAATCTAATGGCAGGAGGCCTATTTTTATTTCCTGGAATCTTTACTGACATTATTGCTTTTATTCTTTTACTCATTCCAATATCAGGAAATGAAGAAAATTTAAATAAAACTAAATCTGGCTCATTTAATCAAAAGAAAGACACTGCTAATAAAGGCGATGTAATTGAGGGAGAGTATCGTCGTGAAGATGATCCAAAATAGAATATGTCTTATACCGTAACTTTAAAAGCTTCAGGAAAGACATTCCAGGCAAAGCCAAGCCAAACTATTTTAGAAGCAGCTTCAGATGCTGGGATTACAATTCCTTATGGCTGTAGAAGTGGGATGTGCGGTTCATGTAAAGGACGATTGCTTTCTGGGGATGTAATGCTAGAGGATTATCAAGAATCAGCACTAACAGAACAAGAAAAATCAGATGGATTAATATTATGTTGCAAAGCTTTAGCTACTGAAAGTATTACTATTGAAATTAGAGAGAGCGAAGAGGAAGAGATAATTAAGTCAAAAGTTACTCCAGTCAGGGTTGAGTCATTAGAAAAGCTAAATAAAGATGTTATAAAAATGATGTTAAAACTCCCAGGAGATGAGAGATTAAAATTTAAAGCTGGGCAATATATTGAGTTTATTATGGCTGATAACTCTAGGAGAGCTTTTTCTTTAGCAAATCCGCCTCACCAGGGGTTACTTGAACTTCACTTAAGGTTAATCGAAGGAGGCAAATTTACACAATTCGTTTTTAATGAAATGAAGGAAAAATCTATTCACCGTATTGATGCCCCTATCGGCCAATTCTATTTACGAGAAAGTGAAAAGCCAATAATATTTGTTGCGGGAGGGACAGGTTTTGCCCCAGTAAAATCAGTAATTGAAGATATGATTTTTACTAATATTAACCGACCAATTTTCTTATATCGAGGTGTCGGTAAATTCGAAGATTTATATATGCATGATCTTTCTTCAGAGTGGGCAAATACATTAGATGAGTTTACTTATATTCCAGTTTCTCAAAATCAGTCAAGCAATAGTGACCAATTGAGAATTGGTCTAGTTCATGAAGCCGTATTAGAAGATTTTAAATCTTTTAATAATGTCCAAGTGTATTGTTGTGGTGCACCAGGTCTAGTACAAATTGCTTTTGAATCTTTTGTAGAAAAAGGCTTACCTGAAGATGAGTTCTTTGCCGATGCATTTACTTTCGCCCCGCCAAAAAAATAATTAATGCATACTGATCAAATGAAGTAGTGAATTTTTACTTAGATTATTAGTTACAATAATATTATTCGATATCAAACTAAGTGCATCTTTAATTCTTGGATGATTTACTATGATTTTTACTGATTGGAGCCAAGCCAAACTATGGGTACTATTTTGAGTTAAGAAATGTGTCCCGCTTTCATAGCTTGAGATTAT
>Ga0209384_1001066_pt1 | contig 15149 bp, 7 predicted proteins | sample CoawatmetaG05DNA_FD_187511 | JGI IMG/M metagenome (GOLD analysis project Ga0209384, IMG submission 187511) | Marine microbial communities from the West Antarctic Peninsula - Coastal water metaG058-DNA (SPAdes) (version 2) | ecosystem: Environmental > Aquatic > Marine > Coastal ... | reverse complement strand
ACCTAGAATTGGGGAACCAACTATATCCCAACTAGTTCCATTCCAATCAAAAACCTTAATATGCCCAGCATCAGTACCATTAGCATTATCGTTTAGAGAGCCTGCTACTGCAATTCTATTACCATCACTTGAAATAGATACGTACTCTCCAAACCAATCGCCATTAGTTTCTCCATTAAGAGTTTCACCCACCTGTTCCCAGTCTGATCCGTTCCAGTCATAAACACGAGCAAATGCACCGGATTGATAAGCCCCTAGAATAAGTCTTTTTCCATTAGCTGAGAGAGCTAAAGATTCCCCTAACTGCTCAATAGGTTGAGGTAAATCTTTTCCCATCTGGGTATGAATAGAGAATTCATTTATTAAATCAATATCTCTTCCCACATGGATAATATCGATAGGAACATCTTCTTTAGTTGTATAATTTCCTGGATCACTTTCTGGTGGATCGTTTACATTAATTATCGTTATAGTAACTGTAGCTAAAGAACTATCATTTAGTCCATTATTTACTTTAAATTTAAATGATTGCTCACCAAAATAATTTGCATTAGGTGGATCATAAGTAAGGTTACTAGGAAGCACATCTAATGGTACATCTAATGATGTCACTGCCACTCCACCCACTTTTAACGTTCCTTTTTCAGGAATTGTTTCTAAAGAATATATAAGCGGTCTACTTTTAGAGTCACTCCCAGTTAATGTAATGGCATTATCTATAGAACCCTCGTTAAAAAAGACAGTTTGTGAGTCAGCTATAGGAACATCGTTTTTAACATTAATAGTTATAGTTGCAGTATTACTATCACTCTCATCATTTATTGAGAATTCAAATAATGGCCATGATTGCGCATTTCCAGGTCTCATATCGTTCCATTTTATTCCGTTACCACCAAAGTTCAATTGACCAAAATCTTCACCTCCTGCATTATTTGGTTCTCCTGGTGCCCAATTTGAATAACCGTCTTTTAAATGAGTACCATCAACCCAGTACCAACCGGCATAATTCTGTGCGGCATTCCCAGGCTCATCATAATCAGCGGCAGTTCTGTCCTGTTTTAAACCAAGCCAATATCGGTTTGAACCCAAAAGACCCATAGATTTAAGTCCATCCCAAACCATTTTTTCCATATCCTCATTTAGTATTATGTACATTTTTGCACCATCAATACTATTAGTTATAGTTCTAGCATCAGCCCAATCTACAGGCTCAAATCCTGCTTGACCTGTTTCATTTTGAATTAAAAAATAAGTTTTTCCTGCTGGCTTGACATAAGTTACAGGAGCTCCATTATTTTCAATAAATCTTAAACTATTATCTTTTGCAAAAGTAGCTAGAGAGTTAGCTTTTACTAAAAAAGTAAAAGAATCTTGTCCTCCAACACTTGAAACAAAAGAAATATCAGCTGCAGAAATAACCCTTGGAAGCTCAGATTGTAAAATAATTTTACCATTTTCTGATAGTTGTCCATTTGTAGGCAGGGTCTCAATCACATAAGTTAAAGGATCGTTTTCAGGATCGCTAGCAGTTAACGTAATGGCTAAAGGATCGTTTACTTTAGTTTCTAAAGTCTGTGGATCAGCAACTGGAGGATCGTTTGGAGCCGCAGTTTTAATATTAACTAAAGCTTCATTACTATCTGCACATGGGCCCACGAAGGCTTCAACAGTTAAATCAGCATTTATTTCAGAAGGGCCACCGCCACCATTTTGATTCCCTATAATTAGATTAAATCCAGCAATGCAGTCGTATGTAAAACTTGTCGCTAATGTCCAATCAGCCTTAGTGGAATCCATAAATGGTAAAGCATCCTCACGAGTTGCATTTCTGGTGTCCACCATTAACTTAATTTTTCCGTTAGATATTTCAAGCTTTGGATTACCATCTCCATTCCAGGGTTGCCACATACTTCCTGAGGTTACAAACCTTCCACCCCCCTGGAATTCAGTCGTATTTGCACCCTTAGCAGAATCCCAATGCTTTTGCTGAAAATCCAAAAGCTTTGTACCAGCTATTTCAAATTGAAGGCCATCGTCAAAATCTATTATATCTAATTTAATTTCACAACTTTCAAAAACATTTTCTGCTCCAAGAGTGAGTTTTATATTAACATCCGCTGTAAACACTTCAGTATCAGATCCAGAACCTGATATTCTTAAAGCAGAAGTAACCATTGGGTATGCTTTTGATACCTTCTCATTTAAATCGCCTGTTACAACTAGTTCTGATGTATTGTTTGGATTTGTAACACTACAAGCGGTAGCTAAAAAACTAAAAGAATCATCTCCAATAGTATTTGAAGTATAACTAAGGTTTTTTGAAGACAAAACTCTTGGCAGATCCCCAGTAGTTAAAACATCTACTCCATCTTTTAGTGTTCCACCATTGCTTGGTAATGTAAGAACTTTGAATTTAAGCAAGTCTCCATCAGGATCTGATGCATTAAGTGTAATCTCTTGAGAAATATTTTGAACTGCTTTTAGATTCACTGAAACAGCAACTGGCGGATTGTCAGTGGCACTAAAATTTATAGTTACTAAGGCTTGTTCACTTTCTTTTTTATCAGAACCATCTTCCATTCCACTATCTTTTGTTCTAAATTTAAAACTATCGCTAGAAGGATCATCAGAAGTTCCTGTATAAACAACTTGACTCGCCGATAAAGTTTTAGGTAAATCTCCAACTGCAATAACAACATCATCATTACTTAAAGTTCCTAGTGAAGGAAGTTCTGAAATAATATAAGTAAGATCAGTAGTTTCCCAATCGATTCCTGTCAATTTTATAGTAGCCGCAGTCTTTTTTTCAAGTGAAGTAGTATTAGGATATGCAATAGGTTGATCGTTATCGGTATTATTAACTGTTATAGATATAGCCGCAGATTCACTTGTTTCTATGTCAGTTACACCACCACCATCAATCCCCTTGTCTTTAACTTTAAATGTAAATGAATCTGTCCCAGAATAATTAGAATTAGTTGTGGTATAAGTAATATCTTTTCCAATCAAAACTGATCCTGCTTCAATTACTGTTTCCCCTTCTTTTAAAGCACCTTTACTTGGTACACTCTCAATTATAAATATTAAATCTTCTTGAGGACTGTCTACATCTGTTGCAGTAAGTGTAACACTTTTTGATATCCCTTCATCAGTTGTAACTGTATTAATTATACTAACTGGAGCATCATTATCTGGTATAACATTTAATGTAACAGTATCAGCTACGCTGCTAGCTTTTCCATCATGAACAATAAACTTAAATGAATCATTGACTACAACATCAGAGTTACTGTTATATTTAACCTTGTTAGCAATTAAAGTATGTGGAATGTCAGCTGATGTAATTTCTGTATCACCTTCAAACAATTTAGCTGTATTAAGTTCTGTAATAACATAAACTAAACTTGAATCGCCGTCTCCATCTCCAGTTGGGTCTGTCCCCTCTAATACAATATCTTCAGAGGATGTAACTTGTTCAAAAAGATCAAAGGCTACTGTTTGACTTGTAGATTCAGGGATAATTTGAGTTTCAAATAATTCAAAAACTCTTACGTTTCCTTTTTTGGAGTCAGTTGCGTCAATCCCATCATTTTGATCAGCACCGATTGCTAAAACGGATCCATCTCCGCTTAAAAAAACTCTTTGCCCTTTGGATTCCTTATTTTGATTAGCACTTTGATCATCCTCATTTTCACCTTCAATCTCAAAAGAATCAGGTGATTGTACCCAACTAGTTGAACTAAGATCATAATTATAAACTTTAACATGCCCTCTTGTTCTTGCTGCACTGGAATTATTATCATGACCTGGGGCCATTACAGATAGGGTATTTCCTTCGTTATCTAATGATAACTGTGCACCAAAGTAATCGAATTTTTGTTCACCTTTAATTTCATTTCCTAAAGAAACATAATTTGTTCCATCCCATGAATAGACATTAACTGAACCTTGTGCTGTAAGCGAATCAGGATTATCTTTTGTAGATCCTACCGCAATTACAAGACCACTACCGTTAAGATCAATGGCTGAGCCCAATTTTTCACCTGAAGATTCTCCTAAAAGAGTTCCTTTAACATCCCACGATGTAGTTGATGAATTATATTGGTAAATTGTTACTTGCCCTTTATTATCACTACCTGATACATCATACTCATGAGCACCAGTCGCTAAAATATTTCCATTAGCACTAAGAGATATTCCCCAACTTAAATTATCGTTTGCACTATCCCCTTGCAAATTTAATACACCACCAATTGGTGACCAATCGCTTGAGGATTCACTGTTTCTGTAAACAAGAGCTCTACCAACTTTACTTCCATTTTTTCCTGTAAACCATATGTCACTAATTGCCAAAGTTTTACCATCTCTACTTAATCTAACATCATTACCAAATTGTACGGAAATAGATTTATTATCATTATTTTCAGGACTATTAGTAGGTGTAATTGTTTTTATAAGTTCCCATGAATCCGAACTAAATTTAAAGATTTTAACTTGGCCAGCATTGGCGCTAGCTGTACTATTGTAAGGAAGGCCAACTGCCAATACTGTTCCATCTCCACTTAAAGAAACACTAGTTCCAAACTTATCTCCTGCAGAGCCTTGCAATTGAGCATCAACACCTAATTGATCCCATGAAGTACCACTATATTTATAAACTCTTACTAATCCAGTTCCATCTCCGTTTATCATAGGCGCTCCAACTGCCATAATCATCCCATCTTCATTTAATGCCACAGAATGACCAAAATTTTCTCCAGCAGTTTTACCGTCAATTTCAGCACCAATTGATGTAGGAGGATTTAAATAAGAATCAAAAACTCTAACATTGACAGTACCCTCATTACTCTGGTTGCCATCGGAATCAGTGATTTTATATTTGAAAGAATTTGTTCCTGAAAAAATATACTGATGATTTAATTCTCCAGTTTCGTCTGAATAAGGAGAAAATGTGACAGTGTCACCAGATAAATCCATCCCAGCTGTAACAATTGTAGAACCGTCTTTTAGAGTTCCATGAGAAGGAAGCGAGATAACCGTATAGGTAAGAGTACCTCCTTGAGTATCAGAACCTACTAAATGAATTAAACCATTTATATCTTTAAAGTGAGCTGTTTTTATATCAGATGCAACAGGATTTGCTTGTGAAAATCCTAAAGTAAATGATAAAGAAATTAAAATTAAAATTTTTCTCATGGTTTAAATATAAAATAACTGTTTACATATTTAAAGAAAACACATCAACAATAAAACAGGAGTTAAATTTAATTATAATTTTTCTTTTCAACTAAAAATATTCTCATTTTATGAATCTTAAAAAAATGCGAGTAATCCAAAACCTAGGATACTAAATTTCCTGAACTAAGGGTGTTGAAATGATTAGCGTTTAAAATAAGCTGTTCATATTCTAAAACATGAACACCATCTTCTCCATTAATCAACTGATTAATCATAGCTTTTGATATATCATTGGCCATTATGCTTTTGTATTTTTTTAAATTTCCAAAAAGAAAATAATCGAGAAAAGTAAATACAAAAACACCTATTTTCTCCCCAGTTCGATGCTCATTTCTCTCACCCAGTATTAAAGCTGGACGGACAATACTTAGATGATTAAAGTTGAGTTTTGAAATTTCTCTTTCAATTAGTCCTTTGGTCCTAGGGTATAATAACGAGGAATTAGGGTTTGAACCCACTGATGATATTATAGAAATTTTTTCTACTCCATTTTTTAAAGCACTCTTCGCTAGATCTAAACAATAGTTATAATCAACTTTTATAAAATTTTTAGCACTACCTGCTTTTTTTCTAGTTGTCCCTAAAGCAATATATAAATGATTTACATTTTGAAAAATATTTTCATTTTTTAAATTATCATAATCTATTACGATATTGTGAATTTTTTCAGAAGAATAATCAACTTTTTTTCTAGTTAAAGAAATGACTTTTGGATATAAATTTAAAAGGTTATTCACAAGACAGGACCCTACTAACCCAGTTGCACCTGCAACGCAAGGCATTTTTTTATTACTAGCCATTTTAAATTAAAACGTTGAATAAAAGACCGGCTAAGACACCTCCGGTTATAGGTCCTAAAACTGGAATCCAACTATAACTCCAATCAGGTTTCTTATTTTTTCTAGGTAGAAAGGAATACATTAATCTTGGACCAAAATCTCTTGCAGGATTTATAGCAAATCCTGTAGTCCCACCAAGGGTCATACCAATCACCCAAACGACTATACCAACAGGCAAAGCATCTAGAGCTCCAATACCAAAATTCACAACCTCACCTTGAATTTCAAGGTTAGGCTTGGCTATAAAAAATATAGCAAAAACTAAAATAAAGGTTCCAATTAATTCACTAAAAAAATTATTTTTATAATTTCTTATTGCTGGTCCTGTACAAAAAGAACCACGAACAGTTTCTTCATCTTTAGTTTGCCTGTAATGATCAATATAGGTTATGTAAGCTAACCAACTTCCAAAAATCGCACCTAGTAGCTGAGCAAGTAGATAACCAGCTACTAAAGACCATGAAAATTTTCCAGTTACTGCCAAACCAATGGTTACGGCAGGGTTTAAATGTGCTCCACTAAATTGACCTGTGATAAAAACAGCTATAAAGACTGATAATCCCCAGGCCATAGAAACCAAAACCCAACCTGAATCTTTATTTCCAATTGTATTTTTCAATGAAGTATTGGCGTTAACTCCAATTCCCAGCAATAAAAGAATTGCAGTTCCTAAAAATTCAGCTAATAGACTACTCATAATTATATTGAATATATTTTAGTTAATTTATAAAATTGTTTCAACTGTTCCTTTTCCCAATCATTATTTCTCGAAAGCTCTTTTGCCATTATCTCAACTACTTTTGGTGCTATAGAGAGACTCTCTTTTATATCTAAAAATAAGCAACGAGAACGACGTGACATAATATCATCTAAATTTATTGCCATTTCATTTCTTATATAATAAATTATTAAATCCTCAGATAAATAAAATTTTTTACTCAAGGAATCTTTAGAATAATCGACATGTTTCAACCCATCATTTATCTTAAAATCTGATGTTATAGACTTTTTAAAATCTAATCCTGAGAGATTTAAAGATCTGTCAATAACCTCTTCTGCCATTTTCCTATAAGTAGTCCATTTACCTCCAATAACACTCACCAATCCCGTATCACTTATAATTATCTTATGTTTTCTTGAAATATCTTTTGATTTAGATTTTAAATCCTTTGCAACTAACGGTCTTAGACCAACAAAAATACTTTTCACATCTTCTCTTTTTGGTTTGAGAGACATGTATTTCTGAGTATTATGCAAGATAAAATCAATTTCATCATTTGAGGGAATTGGATCAATTGAAGGTTTATCAACTAAAGCATCTGTTGTCCCTAAAATAACATGACCAAGCCATGGAACCGCAAAGAGAACTCTTCCATCTGATGTTTTAGGAACAAGTATTCCGATATTTCCGCTCAAAAACTTTTTATCAATTACTAGATGGACCCCTTGACTTGGTCTAATAATAGTTTGAAGTTTCGTAGAGTCCATGTTCATTATAGATTTTGAAAAAACTCCTGTAGCATTAATGACATTTGTTCCACTAATTAAAAACTCTTTTTTAGACAAAGTATCTTTAGCTACAACCCCTTTAATTTTACTATTTTCTTTAATTAATGATTCTACTGACATATAATTAAATAACAAAGCTTTATTGGTATCCGAACTTAAAGCAATATCTATTCCCATTCTAGAGTCATCAAATTGTCCGTCAAAAAAAACAACACCTCCTTTTAAACGATCCCTATTTACATTTGGAACAAGTTTTAACGCGTCCTGTTTATTTACCATTTGAGGTTTATCAAAACTTAAGCTTCCTGAAATAATATGATAAAATTTTAATCCCAAAAAATAATAAAATTTAAGAAAAAAATTATATGCTGGAATTAAAAACCCGACTTGTTTAACCAAATGAGGAGCATTTTTTTTTAAAATAGCCCTTTCTTTAAGCGCTTCATAAACCAAACCTATTTGTCCCTTTTCTAAATACCTCACTCCTCCATGAACAAGCTTAGTGCTTTTAGAAGAGGTTCCTTTACAAAAGTCAAATTTCTCTAAAAGAATTACAGAATATCCTCTTGAAGATGCGTCAAGAGCACAACCAAGACCAGTAGCTCCACCGCCAATTATTATAAAATCAAATATTGATTTATTTGTTTTTAATAATTTTAAGTTAGACGATCTATTCAATTTTATAGTACTTTTTTTATTCGTTCTTCCCAATTAGAAATAACTAATAAATCATTTTTATTTTTTTGAGGACTAAATTGCTTTTCAACCTCCCAAACACTTTTTAACTGATCAATAGATTCCCAAAAACCGGATGCTAAACCAGCAAAAAAAGCTACTCCTAAAGCTGTGGTCTCAGTAATTTTTGGCCTAATTACGTTGGCCTGCAGCAAGTTTGATTGAATTTGCATCAAAAGATTATTGTTACTAGCTCCTCCATCTACTTTTAAATTATTAAATGTTCTTCCCGAGTCTTTTTGCATCTCAATTATAATTTCTCTCGATCTTAAAGCAATTGCTTCAAGAGCAGCTCTAGCGATATGTCCTTTTTTAGTTCCACGCGTAATACCCATTATTGCTCCTGTGGCATTAGGATTCCAGTAAGGAGCCCCTAACCCAGAAAGGGCAGAAATAAAAGTAATCCCTCCATTATTATCTACGGTCTTTGCTAAATCTTCAATTTCAGAAGCGCTATTAATTATATTTAATTGATCTCTTAACCACTGAACTACCGCACCTGCGATAAACACACTACCTTCAAGTGCATAAACCGTGTCATTTCCAATTTTCCATCCAATTGTTGTTAACATTCTATTGTTAGATATAACAGGCTTGTTTCCTGTATTCATCATGCAAAAACAGCCTGTTCCATAAGTATTCTTAACATCACCTGGCTCTATACACATTTGCCCAAATAATGCCGCTTGCTGATCTCCGGCTATTCCACATATAGGAATCTCTTTACCAATAACCTGAGAATTAGTGTAACCAACTTTTTCAGAACTGTCAAAAACAACAGGAAGAAGTGAGTGAGGAATTTTTAAAATTTCTATCAATTCATCATCCCACTTTAAAGTATGAATATTAAAAAGAAGAGTCCTAGAAGCATTAGTGCAATCGGTAGCATGTATTGCTCCCTTAGTTAAATTCCAAATCAACCATGTATCAATAGTGCCAAATAAAAGCTCTCCGTTATCGGCAGCTTTCCTTATTTTTTGGTCTGAATCTAATATCCACTTTATTTTAGTGCCTGAAAAATATGCATCTAATAATAGTCCGGTTTTGTCATAAAAAACATTTGCTTTCCCTAAACCATCCAACTCATCACAGATAAAAGCTGTACGTCTATCTTGCCATACAATTGCATTGTAAACAGGTTTCCCTGTGTTTTTATTCCAAATCACAGTAGTTTCTCTCTGATTTGTAATTCCAATTGAATCTATTTCATCTAATTCAATATTAGCCTTATTTACAACATCATTTATTGCCTTTAATTGAGTTTCCCAGATTTCTATTGGGTTATGTTCAACCCAAGATTCTTTTGGAAATATTTGTGTAAACTCAAATTGTGATATAGCCACCTGAGTTCCTTTTTTATCAAATAAAATAGCTCTAGAGCTAGTAGTACCCGCATCAATGGCAAGAATGTATTTTTTCATAATGTAAAATTATTCAACTATTAATTCATCCGCAAAAATCCATGAAGGCAAATCGGCTCCATGATGCCAAAGCGGGGCCTTTTCAATATTAGTTCCTATAACTCTAATATAACGAGCCTTTTCTTTATTAACAACTTGGGAAAAAGTTTGAATATCATTGACTTTACTTTTAGGATTAAGTGATAACTCATTTAAAATTATTGGAAAACTCTTCCAACTAATACTGTCACTTGAGATTTCAAATTGAACCTTTAAAGGATAGAAAACAATATGATTAGTTACCTGAAGAAAGTTAAGACTTAAGTTATTAATTACTTGAACTGAATCCAAATCAATAATAGCATCCAGATCATTTCCTTCAAAGCCTAACCAATTTGAATAAAAACTATTTCCCCCTAAAGCTCCATCGCTCAACACTTGAGGATCTTCATTAGCATATTTTTTAGGTTTAGTTAAAAGAGAGACTTTTTTATCGCTAGCCAAATTATTTTTGCTAGCCAGTTTCAAAGCATTTTGATAATTAATCACATACTGATCAACCGTAAATCCCATTTCATTCATTAAAACAATATCATTTTTCTTAGTCACATTATCAAAATCACTAAGCCTTTCTAACAACTTTGGATTAATTATAGTGACTTCATTTTCAGTATACTTTAAAGGATATTGTTTTGAAAAATTCTTTCTATAAGCTTCCAATATCGCATAATTAATTGACAACTTTGCTCTTTCGATTCTATGATAATATCCGGATTGTTTTGGAACACTAGCTAAGGCCTTATCAAATAAACTATCGTAATAATTTAAATTTTCTGGACTTAAATAAGTGTCAAAAGCTTGGGAAGGATCTCCATATAAAAACAGAAAAAAAGGTTTAGCTTCATTTAATTGAAGTTGTATTTCTTCAATATATCTAGCAATGAAAACACCACCTGAGCCATAGTATCCGTTTGTAAAATCCTTTATAATCATATTAGGATTTAAATCAGGATTCCATAATAATTTAGCCATCAAATAACTTCTTAATTCAAATAATTCACTAGGGTTATTACTATGTTGTTCAAAAATCCACTTAGCATTATTATTAACAAATAAATTAATATTAGGTTTAATTGTAGCCCAATTAGGAAATGGCGCTAAAAAATTAGTGAACTGAGTAGTGTAATCCCATATTCTTATATTTTGGGTAAGCTTTGACCAGCCTTGTAAATCTTTTTGAAAATCTTTACAACCTTCATCTATAGGAATACTTCTATCACATTCAATAGAACATAAAGTTATTAGAACATTACTCTCTGGCCTTGTTATAGGAGGTTTTCTAGTGTATTGATAGGCAAGTGTTGAAATAGTTTTGTTAGGGAGGGATTTAGCAATTTGATTTACAAAATAAATCATAGAGCCTGCTGGACTTCCTTCTCTTTTATGAATTTCAGAACAACTATCACACATACAATATTGTGTGTTATCATCCTGACTAACAGAAATAACTGTGGATAAATCATGCTTTTTAAAAAAAGAAGCCACACTATCTTTAACGATCTCTAAAACTTTTTCATTTGTTAAACAAAGCTGGGTAGCAAGGCGTTTTCCGTTTCTTAGCGCATAATATTCTGGATGATTATCGTAAAATTTGTCATAGGGAATAAACTTATGAAAAGTATGAACTCTGGCATTAGGAACATAATTAGGAAATGCTTCGTTGCTCACTTTTAGTTTGTCAGCAAATGATGAATCTTTATAAAAAAGCCTAGAATGAACTGTTCTAGTTGTAACTGATGGCTTATAAATAATTTCTTTTTCTAAAGGAATAGTAATACTGGCAAGCTCAGGCACCACTGTTAAGTCTGTTGAATACCACCTAACTCCTAAATAATCTTCAAGAAAATCATAAACACCATAACTTAACATTTTACTGTTACTTCCTTGGATAGTAATCGAATGCTGTGAAAAATTTAAAGACATATAATCCGTCAGAACATCTGAATTATATTTTAAATGGATATACTTTTTATTTCCTTTGACATTATCTGCAATTGGCAATTCAATTCCAAGAGCTTTTTTGAAGTAAACATTTAATGTATCAGCTACTGCTCTATTTTCAGACACAATAGTATATTCTGATAAAGAATTAGAGTCTAATGTAACTTGTCTATTAGAACATGATAGTAGATTGACAATGATTAATAAAATAATTAGCTGCTTCATAACTTAAATATAATAACTTAAGTTTTAAACATCACTAATTATAATATTGTTAGAATTATTTAGTTTTAGAAAGTGACCTATTTAATCGAAAGTTTATTTTTACAATTAATCTGAACACCTACCTTGTCTCTACTTTCATGTTTTGACAAGGCCTTTTGATCTATACATGATTGATTTAGAGGTTAAAACCTTACTAGAGTGACTCACAGTGAAACTTTAGATGCTTTTCCTGTTTTTTTCAAGAGATGGAAAGAAATTAGCTTTTTATTCGAACAGAAATAATAATGATACAAGAGAAACTAATTTTATTTATAGCTGAGTGCAAGGATTGAGTTTTAAAAAAATAAATAAATTATTGTTTTGATTGCTTGTGAATTTTTTTAGATCCACTGTAAATTTCATACTTAGCTAACCTACTCTCTAACTTTCCATTAAACAATTTAATTTTTCTTGAGGGCCTTAAACCTACATACTTTAAGGCTTCCAAACTAGAAGTTATAAACCATGCATTTGAATTTGTATAATTACTCTTCAAAGTATCGCCAATTTGTTTATAAAACGATTCTATATCAATTTTTAACCTTTCACCATATGGCGGGTTAAACAATAAGTGTAGAAACTGATCATTAGTCTTTTTAGTATTAAAAAAATCATTTTCACAAACCTCTATAATATCTTCAAAGCCAGCGTTAATAATATTTTGTTTGCATTTTAAAATAGCTGAAGGGGCCTTGTCATATCCAATTATTTTATGATCAAAAGGTTTAACCTTGTTTAAAACAGAAGTTTTAATCATTTCAAATAAATCTGAATCCCAATCATTCCAGTTTTGGAATAAAAAACTATTTCTTTTTATGTTAGCAGGATAATTGGTTGCATACATAGCTGCTTCAATCAAAAAAGTTCCACTTCCACACATAGGATCTAAAAGGTCAGACTCACAGTCCCAATTACTAAGTATAACAATGCCTGCAGCCAAAACTTCATTAATTGGTGCAATATTTGTTTGAGAACGATAGCCTCTTTGATTTAACGGCTTACCAGATGCATCTAAAGATATTGTTAAAGTATTTTGACTTATATGGATATTAATTTTAATATCTGGATCTTCTAGATCAACATCAGGTCTTTTTCCATATAATTTTCTAAAACGGTCAACAATACCATCCTTGACTCTTTGAGAAACAAAAAGTGAATGTGAAAAGAAATCTGTATTTAAAACTGACTCAATTGAGAATGAATTATCTAAAGAAAGATAATCTTCCCAATTAAAATTAAAAACAGAACTATAAAGATCTTTTTCATCGTTAATTTGAAAAGTTTTTATTGGTTTTAAAATTCTAATAGCTGTTCTTAAAGAAAGGTTAGCCTTGTAAAGAAAACCAATATCTCCAAAAAAACTTACATTCCTAACCCCTATTTCAATTTTTTTTGCTCCAAGCTTTAATAGCTCGTCAGCAAGTAAGGGTTCAAAGCCGAAAAAAGTTTTAGCGACTATCTTAAAATCATTACTCATAGAATGTAAATTATTTTTAAAAATACTCTAATTTTGAAGTATATGAATAAAAAAACCATTATAGATTCCAATAAAGATTATAATAATTGGTTTGACTCTTCATACTACCATATTCTTTATGATAATAGAGATTATAATGAAGCGAAAGAATTTGTCAAAACCATTTTAAATCACTTAAAATTAAAGAAGAATTCAAAAATATTAGATGCAGCATGTGGAAAAGGAAGACATTCAATAGAAATTGAAAAATTTGGATATAAAGTCACAGGGATAGATTTGTCAAAAAACAGCATAAAAGAAGCTAAAAAAAATGAAAATAAAAATTTAAATTTTTTAATACATGATATTTCTGTACCAATGAATGAAAAATATGATGCAGTTTTTAACTTATTCACAAGTTTTGGGTATCATGACAAGAAAAAAGATTTAGATGTCTTAAATGCTATTGAAATAAATCTTAAAAATAACGGAATAGGAATAATAGACTTTTTTAATATAAATAGGGTCAAAAATGAGTTAATAGAAAAAGAAATTATTGTAAAAAAAGACATAAAATTTAATATTACAAGAAAAGTAAATAAAAACTATGTTTCTAAAAACATAACATTTGAAGACAATCAAACATCATACAAATATAATGAGAGTGTGAACGCACTATCATTAAAAGAATTTGAAGAGTATTTTAGTAAAACTAATTTAGAAATATTAGAGGTTTTTGGAGATTATAACCTTAAAGAATTCAAAACAAATGTCTCACCCAGATTAATTATATTATTCCAAAAAAGATCAGAATAATAATTTAAAAGGAATTAATCAAAGCAAACTACTAGACTATTACCAATAAAAAAAATAGCTGAAATAAATTTTTATTGAATAAAGCGTTTTTATTGATTTTTAATCAAATTTCAAGCTTTGTATTTATACTAGTTGTCATTATTAAGTAGGCTTTAGATTGTATAAAAAATCCTAAATATTAAAATTTAGATCATATTTTAAGAGTATAAAACGTAAAATTTTTAAACAAAAAAATCCCAGCCAAATAAATGACTGGGATTCGAAGAAGGCGGTGACATACTCTCCCACCAAATGGCAGTACCATCTGCGCTATTAGGCTTAACTTCTCTGTTCGAAATGGGAAGAGGTGAGCCCTAATGCAATAACCACCCTTAAGTTGCTCATTATAAAAATGAGTTGTTAGACTTAATAAGTTTAACACAATAAGTTAACATATTAAAATTCAAGATTTAAAAATAAAAGTAGCTTAATAAAAAAAACAATTATAAGAAAAAGTTGCACGATAGGCCTACGGGTAATTAGTATCACTCGGCTATGACATTACTGTCTTTACACCTGTGACCTATCAACGTAGTCGTCTCCTACGACCCTTAAAAGAAATCTCATCTTGTGGTAGGTTTCGCGCTTATATGCTTTCAGCGCTTATCCTTTCCCGACGTAGCTACTCTGCGATGCTCCTGGCGGAACAACAGATAGACCAGCGGTCAGTCCAACTCGGTCCTCTCGTACTAGAGTCAGATCCACTCAAATTTCTAGCGCCCACTACAGATAGAGACCGAACTGTCTCACGACGTTCTGAACCCAGCTCGCGTGCCACTTTAATGGGCGAACAGCCCAACCCTTGGGACCTTCTCCAGCCCCAGGATGTGACGAGCCGACATCGAGGTGCCA
>Ga0209384_1001065_pt1 | contig 15150 bp, 12 predicted proteins | sample CoawatmetaG05DNA_FD_187511 | JGI IMG/M metagenome (GOLD analysis project Ga0209384, IMG submission 187511) | Marine microbial communities from the West Antarctic Peninsula - Coastal water metaG058-DNA (SPAdes) (version 2) | ecosystem: Environmental > Aquatic > Marine > Coastal ... | reverse complement strand
ACTGGCTTCATCCATTAAAATGTAGCCTAGAGAAGGTGCTAACATATGCAAGTCTTTCCCATCAAAATAACAGCTATTAGAACCCGTTCCTAAAATACAAACAACGGCAGGATCTTTCCCGGTAGCAGCATATACAGCGGCTAACATGTCTTCAGCAACGTGTACTTTTGCATTTATAAAAATAGCTTCTAAGATTTTCTTTAAAAGTGCTGTTGGTTTTGGTGTTCCACAACCGGCACCATAAAAATAAATTTCAGAGATCTCCTCTTTGACGTTCATCAATTGGAACATATTTATAATTCTATTGTTTAGCTCTTCTGCTGGAACTACCGCCGGATTTAAACCTAAAGTACGCACTCTAAATTCTTCTTTTTTCTCGCTATTTATAGCAATCCAATCTGCTTTTGTAGAACCTCCATCTGCAATTAAAATCATAATTTATTATTTGATTCAAATATATACTAACTATAGATACCAAGCAATAGCCAACAAAACTTCAATCGTTTTCGTAGGCTATAATCATATAGGAAGCTTCTGTTTTTAGGGATACAAAACACTTTCGACGCTTTTTTTTAGGCATTTGAGGAATCTTACTGTTCGTTTTCCGTTGTTCGTTATTCTATAGAGGAGAAACAATTTATAAAAGCAGTATCTAAAACCGACATAAGATTTGCAAGCGAGTGTCAATAGTTTGAAGATGCCGTAAAAAGAAAAGCTGTTTGAACTTAGTGAAATCGAAGATTCGTGAGTTCCTTTAAAAAGAAATAAGAACAACACGAACAATTCTTTTCTTTTAGGTATTAAAAACGTAATTGACCGCTGAAAATCTAAGTCTTGATTTTTTGAAAGCATCCTGAGCGGAGTCGAAGGGTTGATCAAGCAAAAAAGTATTGGAAGTAAATTAATTTCTCATCTTTTATCTTGATATATTCCGAATGTAAGTTCGGAGCATAAAAAAAATCAAGAGAATCCCTATGAAATTGCTTCGCCTCCTTCTCTTTTGATATTTCATGCGTAGTGCTGCGCACCGCACTTCCATATCATCGTTCATTATTCCTTGGGATCACAAAAACTGACTTTAAAAGCACTTTTTTATTTAGAATTCTGTGTGGTATGGTATATTCTATATGCAAAAAACTATGAACGAAAACAATTTATAAAATCAGCATCTAAAACCGACCTATTTTATTTTTTGGAAGAATTCAATTTCTATGAAACGGCAAGAATCTAAAGAGCCTGCGGTCTGGATTAGACAGTGAAATAGAAAGTAGAATTGTAAAAAAATAAAAGTGCGTCTTGATTTTTTGAATACTTTTTGATCAAACAAAAAAATATTAAAATTAAATAAAAGTATAAAAGCAAAAAAAATATTTTCTCATCTTTTATCTTGATATAAAAGAAGCAAAAGATCAAGAGAATCCCTATGAAATTGCTTCGCAGCATTCTCTTTTAATATTTCACGCGTAGTGCTGCGCACCGCACTTCCATATCATCGTTCATTATTCCTTGGGATCACAAAAACTGACTTTAAAAGCACTTTTTTATTTAGAATTCTGTGTAGTATGGTATATTCTATATGCAAAAAACTAGGAACTAGAAACAATTTATAAAATCAGCATCTAAAACCGACCTATTTTATTTTTTGGAAGAATTCAATTTCTATGAAACGGCAAGAATCCAAAGAGCCTGCGGTCTGGATTCGACAGTGAAATAGAAAGTAGAATTGTAAAAAAAGAACAAGTTATTAGTTATTTTACTTTCTAAATTACACTTAAACCACTATAACCTCACTATTGGTGCTTTAGACCAATCAATCATACTATCGGCTGTTTTTAAGTCCACAAAATCGAAATCATTAACCCATTGATCGAGCTTTGGCATACACGTTTTCAAACCTACATATGATTTAAATTTTCTAAAAGACGATAATTCTTTAATAATTGGTTGTTCCGGATCAAAATCCCTTGGATGGAAATATGTCATAACGTAATCAGAACGAGTTGTCCAGTAATTTATAAGTTTGTATGGAGTCATTCTAAAATAACCTCCTCCAGAATAAATCCAAGGTTTACTTAAAATATTAGCAGTGTTTATAGGAAATTCTTTTAATTCGATTCCTCTATAAATAAGTCTTGAAGGAAGAGATTTCCCAAAATTAGGTATTCCTCCATGAGATCTCCTTGCAGGGAAAACTGAACAATCATGAGTAATACCATTATTAGCTAAAATTTCAAAAGCCCATTTATTTTTTTCTGTTATGGAAAATCCTGGAGCTCTAAAAGAATTTACTTTTTTACCGGTAATATTTTCTAAAACACTTATCGATTTTTTTAAATCCTCTGAAACATCCATAATTGACTGATTGTACATTAATTGATGCATATTTGTATGCGAACCTATCTCGTATCCTTTTGCGTCTATTCGTTTAACGATTTCAGGATACTTCTGAGCTATCCATCCAACAATAAAGAATGTTGCTTTGAGGTTATTAGATTCTAATAAATCGAATATTCTATCCATATTATTATGAATACGAACCTCAAAACCATTCCATTCTTTTGAGGTTTTGGTAGATTCATTATCGAGTAAATGAAACCATTCTTCAATATCAAATGTTAAAATATTCATCTAGAAAAATCTTTTACCTGCTTTATTAAACTCAATTACATCTTTCCTTGAAGGAAATCTATAATATGTTTTTTCTGACTCAGGATTAGGAATCACCTCAACTTTATCATTTTCAATTAGGTCTATAGTCTTTAGTATTAAATCCATTCCGATTTTTTTTGTAAGATAGATCAACTGTTGTTGTGTACGATTTCCAATTTCGAGTTTTTCTTGAACAATTATAGGACCACTATCGATTCCCTTATCCACATAAAAAACAGAAACACCTGTATAAGCTTCATTATTTTTTAACACCCAAAATGTAGGCATTAATCCTCTATATTTTGGCAGCAAAGCTGTATGGAGATTTACACAGCCTTTTGGCGCAAGGTCTATCAAAGGTTTCTTAAATATCTGATTTCCCAAGATAGAGATTAATAAGTCAGGTTGTTGCTCTTTAATTACCATTAGACTTTCCTGAGAATTAATAGAGCTTTCTATTTTAATTTCTGGTACGTTATAGGATTTAAGTACCTTTCTTAAAGAAGGTTTAAAAACCTTAGAAATAATAAACTTAAATGAATAAAAAAGAAAAAAGTTTGTACCAAATATTTTTTTTGTGTTAAATGCCTTTTGAATAAAAGACTCTTTTTTCCCAAAGGGAGACGCTGATGAAATAACAACACCAACTATTTGATGACTTTTAGGCAATCCTTTTAATAAAACACCTATGTTATCGGCGAGATAGAAAGGGTCATTTTGAGTTATTATTATTATTCTCATTATTTCGATATTTTATTGATTCCTATTAGCTTTTACCTTTGTTTTAAGTAGCTGCTTTTGCTACTGCTTTCTGTGACAGATTATAACTATTCGTCAAAAGTTACTACAATAATATTTTTTTTTAGAACTTAATATTTCTAAAGTTCGCTCCAAGAAATTTAATTCTGTCATTTTAATAAAATTTTAAAAAAAATTCTCAGTGGAGTTTTTAATATCGTTTTAAAAAAACCTTCTTGTTTTAAAAATGATTTGGTAACTCGAACAATAGAAGAAAACCCCGAAGAAGTTAAACCTCCTGTTTCCATAGATATATATATTTTTTTTGTGTGAATAAATTTAGGCTTTTTTAAAAAAAGCTCTCTAAGCATATAAAAATCAGCAACTACCGGAATTTTTTCGCTAAAACGAGTAGAACCTACAAAACTAGTCCTATAAATAATTGGAAGGTGCGGTGGTTGAACACTTATAGAAAACATCCAAGGTTTCCATTTTGAAGATAAGTGAACCCTATCACCGATCTTCTGACCTCCCAATATTAAATCAATTTCATTTAATCTCACAAGTTCAAAACAGCTTAAAAAGGTTTTAATATCGATGATGGAATCACCTGAATGAAGAAAAATAAACCATTCTGTTTGACATTTGTCAAGACCTATATTCAGAGCGTTGTAGAGAGATTTATCTTTACCTAGTATTAAGTTTGATTTATGTAAGTAATCAGCATTTTTGCTCTTCTGACTTAAGACTACTAACCAATTAGCTCCTTTCTCTAATAAATTGCTTATACTTTTATAAGTAGTAGATAATGAATCATCAACATCTTTTGCGATCGTTATTATTGTTAAATTTTTCATTCTATATATTTAATAAAAACTTAATCTTTCATTTTAATTGAATTAATAAAAACCTCAACTACTTGATTCCAAGAATTTGGAAATTTTTTTACAATTCTTGAATAATCAGGAGACTTAGCCGACTTCAAATCACCTGAAAGTCTTTCGAGAGCTTCTAAAAAAGAGGAAATAACATAAGGTTCAAAATAATACGCTTGTTTTTCACAAATCCAGCGAGAATACGGGAGATCTACAGTTATTATTGGTAGATTCATTTTAATCGCTTCAATTAATGGCAACCCATAACTTTCTGCGGAGGATAGAAACAACAATGCATTTACTTCTTTATAGTATTTATTCATTTCAACAGATGTAAGTCTCCCTAAGTTTTTTATAAACTTAATTGACTGAAATTGTTCAAATTCGCGATCATTTAAAGTTAATAATATTTCAATATTATTCAATTCTATTTTATTTTCTTTTAAATGATTCTTCAGAGAAATTAAAAATTTATGTTTTTTGTGAGGATAATATGCTGAAGGATAAAACAATACTATTTTATTGTTTAGTCGTCTTTTATTTTCCTCAAATGGCTGTTCAGTTAACCAATTAGGCGCTGGTTGTGGACAGATGACTACTTTATTTTTAATTTTTGGATATGATCGAATTAAATCTTTAGCCATCGCCCCTGTTTGGACTATTATCTTTTTTGCAAACCTATGGTTTACCGAAAACAGGAACCTATTAACCCTAAAACCAAGACTGCTGCTTGAAAACGCGTTTACTTTTGGATAAATTAGATTAGGTTGATGCACTAGCACAACTTGTTCTTTGATTCCTCTTAGAGGTATATCCCCTAGAACATACGTTGGCTCATTTTTAAAGATAAATGTAGAGAATATACATTCATAAAACCTTGAAATTGGATTAATCAAGACCCTATTGTATCTTTTGACTTTTCCATGTTTTGGACTATAATCGGATAAATAACCTTTTGATGGTAGATAAACATTTACATTGTTTAATTCCCCCATTTCAGAGCAAGCATCAAGAAAAGATTTCACAACTTGTGAAGCTCCAAGTCCAGTAATATTTGTAGCGTGAATTTGCATTTTTTTATTTAATGTTTAATATTACTGAAAAACCTCCATTTAAATTCTCTTAAATATGATGTTTTTTTCGCACCGATAATAGCTATGATAGCACTTATAATTAATGGTGCCATATACCTCAAAATCGTCAGTGAGTAAGGTCTGTGCGAGTGTATTATTTTTATTTGCTCAATAATTGTTTTAGGATTTGAATATGACACTCCACCTATTGCAACCTTAGAAATTACGGTGGAAATATAATGGAATTTCTTATTATAACTATAAAATAAAAGAATCTGATTGTAATCTGCTACAATTTCATATTTTAAATCAAAAGGTATTTTTTTTAGATCAGATAATTTAATAAAAGCAGACTGATGGCAAAATACCATTCCTTGCCATATTTTGTCTAAAGATTTTGCCTTTAATAATTTTTCCACATTATTTGTATCACTTTTTGCTATATAATCGCCATAAAAAATGTCACATTCTTTTTTCAAAATATGATTGGCTACTACTTGACAAATATCAGAGTCAATAAATACATCTCCTGCGTTCATGAAGTTTAAAAACCCCCCTTTTGCTTTGCTAATACCTTTATTCATAGCATCATAGATCCCGTTGTCTGTCTCACTTATCCAAAAGCTAATCTTATCCTCATACTTTTTAATAATATCTACAGTTCCGTCATTTGAATTTCCATCGATAACAATATATTCAATATTTTGATAATTTTGATTTATAACACTTAAAATAGTGTTTTCAATGATATCTTCTCCATTTCTAACGATGGTTATTACTGATAATATGGGAAGATTACTTTTAGTATCAATCAAACTCTTCTTAGCCTTTTTCATTATCAGAGTTTATAAAATTTATTAACCTATATTTTTTAATCCCATAAAAAATCATGGTTGCAAAAATAGGGATAATTGTAAAGTTTTGTACGGAAAAGAGTAAAAAAAGTGATAGTGAAACTATTATTTTATCTGTTTTTTTTTCCAAATTTATTAAGTATCCTGGGCAAAAAAGTGGAATAAAAATAATAAATGACAACATGCCTAGGTTTGCTAAAAGAGATAATATTCCGTTAGAACCGGTGCCATATGCATATTTGGATTTAAAAACCTCAAGTATTTGAAGGTTACCCATACCTGTTCCAATATATGGGTGAGCTGAAAACATTCTTAGCGCAAGAGCTGCATCATTAAACCTGGAATTTGATGAGCCATGTTCTAGGCTTAATTTACTTTCTATAACTGTCTCATAGAAGCTCGACAGAAACAAAATAGGAATAATTAAGAAACAGCAGAGAGCAATTAACTTAAAATTTAAATTTCTTCGTAAATAAATAAAACTCAACAAAGAAAAAACTACTATCCCAGCAGTTGACAAAGTAGTTAAAATGACTATTAAAAAAAGAAAAAAATCTTTTCTAGATATCTTTTTAAATACCAATCCTAAAATAAATGCAAGATTTATTATAACCTGAAATGCGCCTGGCTCCCACCATAATCCATTATTTCTTAGGATATCTAAAAAGACTTTTTGTGAGTTATGAATTCCAAAAAAAAGAAAATTTTTATACGGGTCACCTATAATTGAATAAAAATCGGGCAAAAATGAAGATATATTTGCAAAAATAAAAAAATATCTAAATAAAGAGGCAATCATTAAGAATTTTACAAAGTTATAGAAGACTAGAGTAAAACGATGTAAAGGAATGAAACTCGTAAAAAGCAGAGAAATTGTAATAGAGATGGTAAAAACCAAGGATGTACTTATCGCTGCATTTGGATTGATAAAAATAATAATAATTAATAAAAGGTAAAATAAAACAGCCTTGATGGATATAAAAAAATTATTTCTAAATGATTTGAATAAAACGAATAACAAAACCAAAGCCAATAGTATAACTAACAGCTTATTCTCACCAAAAGTTTCAAAATAAAGAGTTTTCGAAACCAGTATTAAAAATATTATTAAAATATTTTCAATGTTAAAACTCAGGAGCTTTATTTTTTTTAGCATACTAATTTTAATATCAGGTGTATCTAAATTTGTTTTCAGTTAAATGACTTTACTATAGTCGCTCTAATTATTAATTATAGTATTATATAATTCTAGGTATTGTTCTAAAACTATTTCTTGGCTGAAGTTCGTAACAACCTTATTCCTTGCATTCTGACAAATATCATCATAATTAGATTCATTCAATACCCACTCAATACCATTCGCTAAATCTTCTGTATTGTTTTGCTTGGCTAAGTAACCATTTATTTTATGTTCTATCATATCACTATTTCCACCTATATTAAAAGCTACAACAGGAGTCGCACAGGCCAAACCCTCCATTATTACATTTGATAGATTTTCTTCTAAACTTGGAACCAGCACTATATCAACGGCACTAAACAAGGTTACTAAACTAACATCGTCATAAATTTTACCCAAATAATGAATTTTGAATCCTAAATTTTGATTTTGTTTGGGCCTACTACTTCCAAATATAACAAGTTCAATATCTTCTTTATTCTTAATTTTGTGAAGGGCCTCATTTAGTTCTTTAAACCCTTTTCTTGGATCACTTGTAGCGTCCATGGCTCCAAATAATAATAACTTCTTGTTTTTTGGTAAATTCCAAAGCACTCTCGCTTGGTCCCTGTCATAAGACTTAAAATTTTCAATATTTATTAGATTAGGAATATTTACGTGCTTTTTACTCTTTAAAAGACTACTTTTTTTTGAACAAGTAATTAACCATTTACTTAGACCTACAATTGTAATATTTTCTTTTTTTAAAAATGCTTTTTGCTTTCGAATATATATTTTTCGACTCAAGTCATTTTCTTTTTCACTTACTAATACTTTACATTTACCGCACTTCTTTTCATATCTCTCACATCCTTCACTATAATGACACCCTCCTGTAAAAGGCCACATATCGTGCAAAGTCCATACAATTGGTGCTTTAATTTTTGCTAAATCCTCTATACTTATCATGCCGTCATTAATCCAATGTAGATGAACAATATCTGCATTCATTTTATTAATGTCATTTACAATATTCGAAAAAGGAGCACATGCAGGACTAAAATAAGTTTTAGTCCTGTTTTTATAAAAAATGAGAGGTAAAGGATCAAGCAGCATCTGAACTTTAGCTAATACCTTTTGTTTTTTCACAACTGGACCAACTACAGTGTAGTTATCGCTGCTTTTATTATAAACCAACATTTCACTTTTAACGCCACCATCTAACAATGCATTGTGTAATCTATAGGACGCCCTTGCCGCTCCACCTTCAATATCATAAGTGTTAACGATTAATATTTTCATTTAATTTCTATTACTTTAATTATAAACAAACTTAGTTTTTATTATCGATACACCAAGTAATAGACTTAATTATAAAGCTTGAAAAAACAACAGCCTTTTCTTTTGAATCCAATTCTGAGAGAAAGAAATCAGACCCTAACGAGAAATCAATACTAATGCTATTAATTTTAGATATATAAGATATTGTATCTGCATTATTAACATTTGTGTTCACTAATTTGGATAGTTTTAATCCTAGTTCGAATAAATCTCCGCAATATTCAACTGCTGGATGTTCCTTGTAAATATTAGAGGCAAATGACAAAACAGGTTTACCATAGATTAAGGCCTCAATGCCCGTTGTAGCATTGTAGGTTATAATACCTTTCGAATTTTTAATAATTTCATGAACTGATATTTTTTCTGAAATAAGTCTCACATTTGGAAATTCTTTCATTTTTGCTAGATATTTATACGAATATCTATCAGGCCAATGAGGGTGGGCTCTAACATATAAAATATGATTATATGGAAGAGTTCTACTCAGCATTTCTACTAAAGTTGTCTGATTTGTGTACGGCTGCGCTCTCAGGACCATCGTGGACTCTTGGTTTAAATGAAACCCAATAAATAAATACGGAACATTGGAATCAAATTTGTCGTATATCAATGGTTTAAATATCTTTCTTTCTATAAAATAGACTAGTCCTATTAATTTACGCCAAAGCCCTATAAATGGCCAAAGAATAAAATAGGTGTACTCTTTTTTATTTATTCTATTCATCATTCTACTTAAAAAAGATTTAGAATAAACATTTTTTTTATTTCTAATATATGGCAATCTTTCGTTTTCTTTAAAATCCTTACAAAACACCGCAGCTTCTTCATTTGTATATTCATTAAGATGAGGCTCTATTAATTGGTCTTTTCCAAAATTAAAAGATCGACGTAGAATCGTTTTACCCAAGGCAGTACCCTCGCCAGATTTTAAAACAATTTTATTTAGTTTATTACCGATTATCCTCCCAAATTCCATTTCTACTTCAGGTGAAACATCACTAAAAATAACATCAAAATTATGGGAAGTTATTAGTTGTTCAAGAAATAAAAACCTCGGTACCAAAAAAGATAAATCTTTGAAATATTTTTCAGGGACTGTTATTTTTCTGTTATTTTGACCTTTAAAAACTTGAATAATATCCGAAAAATATGCTTGTTTGAATGTGAAACCGTATTCTCTCTCAATTCTTATTGCTTCATTATCAGTGCCTTCTTTTGTTAGGTTTATAAATTCACCGTCCCTGAAAACGCATTTATTTCTTATATCTTCACTATTAGCAAGAAGATCAGAGAAAAACACAAAACTAAGCTGATGCCCTTTTTTTTCTAACTCTTTCTGAGTATTAGACAAGAAATGAGGGTAAAACTCTTCAGATTTGTCACTCCCTACATATTTATTAAGTATCCAAAGTATTTTAGACATAAGCTATATTTTGTTTGATTTTCTTGAGGTTTTGAAATCTTTAATCATACTAATAATTTCCATAAATGCAGATATTTTAAAAATAAAACATAAACTAATATAACTTAAAACACCTATGATTATTTGTGTAATTAATAAAAGTAATTGACTGTCTATTGATAAATATTTAACACTATAAATTAAAAAACCCATACTTATTGAAATTAAAAAGCTTGGAAAAATATCTTTAATTTGAGTTAAAAAATTAAGACCTAACAACTTTCCTGAATAAAAAGTGTAAATATATAAAGAGATTACAGAATTAATAATTTGTCCAATAATCATTGCTACAATACCGAAACGATATGTTATAATTACTACTAATAAAATTAAAACTTTGTTAATTACATCAATTTTCAAAAAAAGATCGGATCTACCTTGTGCATTTAAAGCATTTAAATTAATTACTGATATAGGGTGAATCATTCCAATAACACACAGTAATTGCAAATAAAAAACACTTGGTAGCCATTTTTTCGTGAGTAAAATTTCAACCAAAGGATGCGCTACTATCATAAGTCCAATCATTATGGGGAATGAAATGAGTGTTATTGTTTTTAGTGACTTTTGGACAGCATTTTTTAAACGTTTTTTATCATTTTGAATCTTAGAAAAGACTGGAAACGTAACCTGACTGACTACACTATTTAATATCACAACTGGATATTTATACAATGAGTCTGCTCTAGCATAAAACCCTAAAGCAGCAGGATTAAACATTTTACCGATGATTAACTTATATAGATTGGTAAATACTGAATTTGCCAAAGAAACTATAAATAATTTTGAACCAAAAGAAAACATAGATTTCAAAGAAATTAGACTAAAGATTAATGATGGTCGCCATGAACTAAAGCTCCATAAAAATACTGTATTTAAGAGATCAGTGCAAAGGAATAAAGCAATCAAACTCCAAGCACCAAAACCATTAAAAGCAAACCCAACAGCAACAGCACCTGATATTAATGAAGCTAACAAACTAACCTTAAGTTGTGTTTTAAAATCAAGGTTTTTATTTAATAATGTTCGTTGTACCAGACCTAATGCATTAAAGATAAAAATTAATGAAAGAACACGACTCATTAATATTAACTGAGGTTGATTATAAAAATCAGCAATTAATGGAGCGCAAAAAAATAAAATAACCATCGCCAATAGAGCTACAAAAATATTAAAATAGAAGATTGAACACTCATCAATGTGTTTGACATCTTGTTTTTGAATAAGAGCTTGACCAAAACCACTATTTACGAATGTATGCCCCATGGCAACAAAAATAGACAACATTGCAACTACCCCAAATTCTTCTGGCAATAATAATCTTGCCATAATAATAGAGAATATAAATTGGAGAGCTTGTGTCCCGAATCGCTCTAAAAAGCCCCAAAATACGGCAGTCATGGTTTGATTTTTTAAATCATCAATCATTTAATACAGATTTAAATATTTATTTTTTATAATAATACAAATTGAAATCTAAATTATGTCACTTTTAATTTTAAAGTTTCTACAACTGAATTAACAATATCATCACATTCAAAAACCGTATCAATCTTACCACTACAAACAGTAAATACATTACCATCCTCTATTATACCTGTTGCTCTTTTATCTGTGTTCCCTTGTGGTTTGGTCTTTTTAGAAATAAAATAACTTGAATAATTAAAATCGTCTAAGAAGCTAGTGTAATCCTTACTAATTTTACTTTCCAACATTTCTCTTCTATTTAGTATATAAGATTCTTTACCTATATTTTCGTATTCTGTGATATCAATAATACCTTCTTTAACACCCGTAACAGTGAAAAAATCATCATAATAAGGATAGATTGAATAAAATTCACCATTCATAACTGTTAATGCATCAAACGAAGTTTGATTTTTTTTAGAATAGACGAAACTCAAGAAATTTTCATTAAAAAACCCCTCTGGACATTTTAACTGTCCATATGTGCAATCAAATATGATGTCACTTTCAATTTTTATATTATTAGCATAGATTTTGTCACCCTTATAATTACATGTCACATTATAACTAACTGGTAAACTTTGTTCGAGAAAAAATTTTCGTGATTTTCTAAAATCTATTAGTTTCTCTTCTACAGAAATTATTCCTTCATAATTTTCAAAGGTATTGACTAGCTGTTTGTCAATTTTTTTAAATTGGTATTTTTCATGAGAGAAAATTGAAAGATATGTTTGATAATCGATATAAGAATCTTTATGAATAGCATAAAAATTATGCTTAACTTCAATACTTAATTCTGGAAATTTTGAATTAAATTTGTCAAAACCCTCTAGTGACGTCTTTCGCGTAGCATAATCCCTCGGATAATGATAACCTTGATGAAGACGATTTTGATTAAAACCACTTGAACCTAAAAATATATCAGACTGTTTTTCTAAAATTTCAAATTTAACTCCGTGTTGCTTTAATTTTAAACCTATATAGCAACCGTACCATCCAGCCCCAATAATTGTGATCATATTAATAAAATTATATTTTAATTCTTGTTTAAACCTATTTTACTTTAAATTCTATTAACTTTCCCCATCAAAATAACTAATAATGCTGAAAAAAATCCTTTTGCCATGAAATAGAAATTAAGAAAGAAATTCTTTAATTTACCCTCTTTCAAAAATGACAAACCCTCTTTAAAATCAGTTTTAATTTCCCATAAATACCATCTTAAATTTTTATAGAAAGAATATTTTTTATTATGTTTATATAAGAAAAGAAGAGTTGATCTTGTACGGTGATATTTTTTTACTACACTAAAATGACTACTCGTTGCGCCACCGTAATGAATTAATGATTCATGCACTTGTTTTGTTTGGAATCCATTTTTGTAAATGCGTAAATAAAAATCAGCTTCTTCCATAAACCATGTAAAAACTTCATCTTGAAACCCATTATATTTTGTTAGGTACTCAGTTCTTATCATATAGCTCTCTGTAATAGTAAGTTCTTGACCACACCTGTGTTTGACAATGCCTGGGCCCCAAGTGTTAACATTTTCTGCATTAAATATTTTTGGTCCAACAACAGCAACATCCTTATTTTTTTTTAAAACTGACGCCATGGAACTTAATAGTTTGTCAGAAGTAAGATACATATCTGTATGAATTTTGTATATATATTCTGGATTATACTTTATTGCAACTCTATATGCGTGATTAAATTTATTCCCGTAGGAAAATTCATAAGAACCTGGATATTTTACGAGAACGAATTTCGGATCATTAATTTTTTGAAGTTTCTCTATACTTTTAGAATAATCATCAACAACAATGAATATCCAATTACTATAGTCTTGTTTCTTTAATTCCTCAAAAACTTTTATAACCTCTTCTTGGTTGTCTCTTGTTATTGTAACTACCGCAATTAGCTTCATATTGTATGTGGATTGAAAATCTTGAATATTTTTAAATTTTGGTTAGGTGCTCTCTAAAACTGATGACATCAAGAAGTTGGCTCTGGTTTCTGGGTGCAATAATATAACCATATAAGTTCTTATTTAACTCTGCTAACATTATACCAATGTGGTACATAGATTTAATTTTTTTATTTTGAAACTTTAACTCATCAATTCTTTTTTTTAGATCAGCCGTCATTATTTCACTATGAAATGACTCACTTCTCACCAAGTTTAAATAACTATCTTTAGAGTAATCACTTAAATTTAGTTTCAAGCCACTAACGCTTATTCCATAAGCGAATATTCTATTAATATTACTACCTAAATCTTTATAATGCCCAATCAACGATTGGTGTATGTTTGATTTTGCTTCAATATAAAATGATTGACTATAGCCTATCTCTTGAAGAACTTCATTATATTTCTCTGGATGTTTTACACCTGAAAAACCTATATCGAAAGTAGTTAGGTCTATTAATTGATTAAGAGAATTTCGAATTTGATTAGTATTATCACGATTATCCCAATGAATCATTAAAATAATTTTATTATGATGAAACTTGGTAATAATTCGATTATATTCTTGAGCTATAAATTCTGGAGAAAGATTGTTTTTAGGTGTATTTATATTTCCAATAGACCCCAATTTATAAATTATCCTAAGATCATTTACCTTATTAATTTTGATCCAATCTGCGATTATATTTTCGGAGGCATATCTATCTTTTGATAATCCATTAATTGGGTAATTACTAGCAGTATCTATATAACGTTCACCACTTTCATAAAAAATATCGAGCAATTTGAAGCAGGTTTCTCTATCTACAACCCATCCCCAAATAGCGGTGCCTAATGCTAATTTTTTCATATAATATTTTGAATAGCTATAATAAGTCAATTTTTTTAAACATTAATTCAGCCAGATTAATACTCCCGTTACCCCCCCAAGCAATTTGATTTGTAACTTCATCAACTGGATTTGAATTGGAAATTGATTCCAAATCAAATTGGGTAAAATTTGAAATAAAGTTTACGCTTGAATTGATTAAGGGGCTATGCTTATTCCTATATTTTGGAATATGCTTCCCTTCAATTGCGACTACTTTTTTTCCAAGAATCATTGGTTCAAAAACAACAGAAGTATGATCATTGCATATTACCGTATTTGACCATTTTGTAACTCTAGATCGATCTGTTTGACCACTTACTATTTTTAAATTTTTAAACGTCCTAAGCATCCGTAAATCCATAAATTTAGCTTCTCTTGGATGTAGTTTTAGAATCATCGCAACATCCTTTCGTTCGGATAAATCAATTATAATCTCTTCTTGAATAGACCAAGCATTTGTGCTTGTCCATGCTTGCATCACACCACCAATAAAAAAAGCAACCCTGTGCTTTTTATCGTTTCCAAATTCAATTTCATCAAATGTTTGTTCATTTAAATAATGTACATAAGGAAAACTAGAGCTCATATCTCCCAATATTATTCTATTTGTAAAACTGGGGTTTGTTTCATTTTTATTACATGCCAAGACAATACAACCAGGGTATTCCTGAAAGACAGGTTCAGAAAACTCG
>Ga0209384_1001060_pt1 | contig 15164 bp, 9 predicted proteins | sample CoawatmetaG05DNA_FD_187511 | JGI IMG/M metagenome (GOLD analysis project Ga0209384, IMG submission 187511) | Marine microbial communities from the West Antarctic Peninsula - Coastal water metaG058-DNA (SPAdes) (version 2) | ecosystem: Environmental > Aquatic > Marine > Coastal ... | reverse complement strand
ATTCTTCTTTTATGTTATTAATTTCATTTTCAGTAAGATCTTTTGCAGAAGTTAATTCTGCTTTTAATTCACCTCTTTTGACTGAACATGTCTCAACAAAGCTTTTTAGAATTTTATCCACATAAAAGAATCTTCTTTTAGATATTAAGAAACTTAAAAATTTTGTTAATAATTCATTTAATTTATATTGTTCTGAAATTTTGCTTAGAGCATTCAATTGGTCTTCTTTGTTATTTGTTGGATCCTTGATTAAAGATTTAAAATCTTCACTTAAACCAATTAAATTAATAATTGAAGCAGAATGAACCTCAACCTCACTTAAATTATTAGCTTCTATAGCTAATTCATAAAGTGCCAGAGAGTATCTACCTGCCGATGTTTCAGAAAAACCTTTATTTTTGCTCAATTTATTGTTCCTTATAAATATTTGAAGATTTATTAAATTTTTGTTTTAAATAACATATGACCCTATTCTCTTCAAGTCACACATTGTCTAAAAGTGTTATTTTTTGACCGTTAATTGAAGTTTATTGGATCAACATCAACTGTTAGTTTCATTCCAGTAGGAAATTTGAATTTTTCAATGATTTTGGCTAGTGAATTCTGTACTTTTAGTGATTTTCTACCTCTGATCAAAAGTCTTACTCTGAACTTTCTTTTTAATCTAAATATAGGTGCATTCACAGGGCCAAGAACTCTACCTTCGACAGCACTTTCTATAAAAACTTTAAACTTATAAGCCTCTTTTTCAAGTTCTCTTTCATTGCTGCCAGTAATTATTAAAGCAATAAATCTCTGAAACGGTGGAAGATTATTTGCCCTTCTAATTTCGAGTTCTTTATCTAAAAAAATATCGGGATCTTTATTTGTAATGTCTGTTATCATTTTTGTATCTAAATTATAAGTTTGAAAATAAACAGTTGCTGGTTTTCCTGTTCTTCCTGCTCTACCTGAAAGTTGGTGATATAATTGTAAATTCTTTTCTGCACCCCGTAAGTCATGACCTTGTGATGATAAATCGATATCAACAACAACAATACAATTTAAACTTGGAAAGTGGAATCCTTTAGAAATTAATTGAGTTCCAATTAAAATTTGAATTTTATTATCTATAATTTTTTCTAAAACATCTGCTGAACTTTTTTTATTCATTGTATCACTAGAAAATATAGTTGTTTCCTTGGTGGGGAAAATTTTTTTTACTTCTTCAGATATCCTTTCAACTCCAGGCCCACTAAAAATAAAATCACATCTTCCTTCTTTCGAGCAGTCCCTATTTAGTAAAGCTTTATATCCACAATAGTGACATAATAAATTTTGTTTGTTTTTGTGATAAACCAAATTTATTGAACAATTTGGACATGAATAACTAGTAAAACATTTTTTACATAATACATGGGGTGAAAATCCTCTTCTATTTAAAAAAAATAATACTTGATCTTTTTTTTCAAGATGAAATTTTACTTTCTCAATTGTTTCTTTTGATATCCAAGATTGAGATTCTAACTTTGAATTATTAAGATTAATTATTTCATATTTTGGTAAAGATGCATTTAAATATCTTTGATCAAGTTTTGATAAACTATATTTGCCTTTTTTAATATTGTCATAAGTTTCAATAGAGGGGACGGCTGTTATTAAATTGATTGGAATATTTTCAAAGGATGCTCTAGAAATTGCCATGTCTCTCGCATTGTAAGTTACTCCCTCATCTTGTTTATAAGATTGATCATGTTCTTCATCAACAATGATTAATCCTAGTTTTTTAAAAGGTAAAAACAATGAGGATCGAGCACCAATTACAACTTTAATTTTATCATTTGCTATTCCACTCCAAATAATTTCTTTATTTTTTTTTGTAATACCTGAGTGCCACACAGCGGGCTTGAATCCAAAAAATTCTATAAATTTATTTTGAAATTGTCCTGTTAATCCAATTTCTGGTAGTAAAATTAACCCTTGAAAACCCTTATTAATTATCTCTTTTAAAGCCTCAAAATAAACCATCGTTTTACCAGACCCTGTAGTACCCTGTAAAACATGAACTCTAAATTTTTGATTTAATACATTCATTTTTTTTAATGAATCTTTTTGCTCTTTAGAAAGTTTTATTTCATTTTCTTTGATGTCAATTTTGAATGGCTCATAAGCTTCAATTGGTAAGTTTTCTACGGCACCACTACTTAATAATAACAATTTTAATGCCATACCTTTGGGTGTCATATTGTATTCTGAAAACCAGTTTAAAAATTTAATTGTATTTTTCTTTAGTGACGGAACATCTAATTTTCTTAAAACTGTTTTAATTGCAAAATTTTTATTTGTTTTTTTTTCAAAGTCATCCCACACAACTCCCGTCACCTCTGACTTTCCAAAGGGTACCACTACATAGTCCCCAACTTTTAAAGTCAAATCAGAATTGTATGTAAAGGGATGATTAAAAATATTTGGTATAAGAATCGGTACTTTCATATCTTTATAATATGAAAATACTTTAAGAGTGTATTGCTCTTTTATCTACTGATAACGCTGCTTCTTTTACTGCTTCAGAAAATGTTGGATGCGCATGACATGTTCTTGCGATATCTTCAGCACTAGCACCAAACTCCATTGCAACTCCAATTTCACCAATTAATTCACCTGCATGAGGTCCTATAATATGCGCTCCTAAAACTTTATCTGTTTTTTCATCAGCTAAAATTTTAACAAAACCTTCTGCTTCATCAATTGCTTTAGCTCTTGAGTTTGCCATAAACGAAAATTTACCAATTTTGTATTTTATATTTGTTTCTTTTAATTGCTCTTCAGTTTTTCCAACTGAAGCAACTTCTGGAGTTGTATAAACAACACCTGGAATAATATCATAATTTACATGCCCTGATTGCCCTGCTATATTTTCTGCAACTGCAATACCTTCATCTTCAGCTTTGTGCGCTAACATTGGTCCATCTATTACATCACCAATTGCATAAACATTACTTACATTTGTTTGAAAGCTTTTATTTGTTATAATTCTTTTCTTTTCATCCAATTTAACACCAATTGCTTCTAAATTTAAATTGTTAGTGTTAGGTTTTCTACCAACAGATATAAGAACAACATCACAATCAAAATTGATTTTTTTTCCATCTTTATCAGATGTTGAAACACTAGCTCCATTGGTATTTTTAGTAATTCCCTCTACTTTAGTTTGCATATGAAAGTTAATTCCTTGTTTCTTTAAAATTTTCATAAATTCTAAGGATATTTCTCTATCCATTCCTGGCGTAATATGATCAAGAAATTCTACCACATGAACTTCAGCGCCTAATCTAGACCAAACAGATCCCATCTCTAATCCTATATAACCTCCACCAACTACAACCATTTTTTTTGGAACCGATTGCAGAGTTAATGCACCTGTTGAAGATACAATTATTTTTTCATCAAATTCCATTCCTGGCAATTCTACTGGTACAGATCCTGTGCTAATTACCGTTTTATCTGCTTCAATTATAGTTTCTCTTTTTTGATCATCTAATATTGAGATTTTATTTGCAGATTTAAAGCTTCCAGTGCCCTTAAAATAAGTGACTTTATTTTTCTTGAATAAAAATTCAACACCTTTAGTCAATATTGTTACTGCTTTATCCTTATTTTGCATCATTTTTTGAAGATTAAGTTTTACCTCACCCACTTCTATGCCAAGTTTAGAAAAATTTTGTGCCTTATGATAATTTTCAGAAATATTTAATAAATTTTTAGAAGGTATGCACCCAACATTTAAACAAGTTCCACCTAATGAACCTCTTGATTCTATACATGCTGTTTTAAGTCCCAATTGTGCCAATCTTATTGCGCAGACATAACCTCCCGGACCACCACCTATTACAACTGCTTGAAATTTATCTGACATTTAAATATTTAAAAATAACCTTCTTGGATCCTCTAAGTTTTCTTTAACCATTTTTAAGAATGATACCGACTCTTTTCCATCTATAATTCTGTGATCATAAGATAAGGCTAGATACATAATAGGTCTAATTTTAATTTCACCATCAACTACCATTGGTCTTTCGACTATGTTATGCATGCCTAACACACCAGATTGAGGTAAATTTAATATTGGGGTAGATAACATTGAGCCATAAACTCCACCATTACTAATTGTAAAGGTTCCACCTTGAAGGTCTTCTATAGTTATTTTTCCATCTCTAGCTTTTTCAGAAATAGTTTTAATATTTTTTTCGATATCAGCAAATGATAATTGATCAGCATCTCTTAATACCGGTACTACTAATCCTTTTTCAGTTCCTACTGCAAAACTCATATTATAATAATTTTTATAAATAATTTCGTCTCCATCAATTTCAGCATTAACTGATGGGTACATTTTTAGTGCGGCAACACATGCTTTTACAAAAAATGACATAAACCCTAATTTAATTCCATACCTACTTAGGAAATCTTCCTGGTTCTCTTTTCTCATTTCCATTATGCCAGTCATATCAACTTCATTAAAGGTTGTTAATAATGCTGCATTTTCTTGTGCTTGTTTTAATCTTTTTGCAATTGTCTGTCTAAGCCTAGACATTTTAATTCTCTCTTCTTGACCATATTTAATTTTTCTTTCTGATGGCTGTGGGTTTTCTCCCATCATACTAATTAGGTCACCTTTAAGAATTCTACCCTCTTTACCAGAGCCACTAACTTTTTTTAAATCAATTTTATTTTCAACCACAATTTTTCTTACAGCTGGTGAAAGTATTTCGTTATTTTTATTTGAAGAATCAGTTTTCTCTTCTTTAACCTCATTGGTTAATATTAAAGGTTCTTCCTCTTCAGGTTCTTTAAAAACTTTAGGAACTTCTTTTTTAATTTCTAAATTAACTACATTATTTTCAGTTTTCTTAGGTTCAATTTTTGTAATTATTTTTTTTTCAGTAGGTTGACTTCCGTTTTGACTTATTGAACCAAGTAAGGCTCCTACTTCTACGGTTTCACCATCTTTTGAATTTATTTCAGATAAAACTCCATCTATGGGAGATGGAACTTCTAAATTAACTTTATCAGTTTCTAATTCAACAATAGCCTCGTCAGCTGCAACTGCATCACCTTCTTTCTTAAGCCACTTAGCAACTGTCGCTTCAGTAATACTTTCACCTAGAACTGGTACTAAAATTTTTTCACTCATTTTTATTCAAAAACCTTGTTAATAATTTCTTGCTGTTGTGAAATATGTCTTTTTGCAAAACCTGTTGCTGGAGATGCGTCTGGACTTCTTCCTATATAAGAAATTTTCTTATTATTAGCGTTAATAGTTTCTAATGTCCATTGTATATAATCCCTTACGGAAAACCATGCTCCCATATTTTTTGGTTCTTCCTGACACCAATAAAATTTAGCATTTTTTGCATACTTTTTGATTTCTTTAACTAAACTTTTAACTGGAAAAGGATAAAGTTGTTCAACTCGGTACAACACTACATCATCTTTCTTCAATTTCTCTCTGGCATCTAGCAGGTCAAAATAAACTTTTCCTGAGCATAGAATTACTTTTTTAATTTTTGAGCTTTCTTTTAATTTTATAAATCCATTTTCTTCATCTAATGCATGATCCCATAAAATTCTGTGGAAAAATGTATCTTTATCAAAGTCTTCTATATTTGAAACACAATGCTTGTTTCTTAATAAAGATTTTGGAGTCATTATTATTAATGGCTTTCTAAATTCTCTATGCATTTGACGTCTTAAAGCATGAAAGTAGTTTGCTGGTGTCGTACAGTTTACTACTTGCATATTATCATTAGCACATAGTTGTAAAAACCTTTCTAGTCTTGCTGAAGAATGCTCTGGTCCTTGACCCTCATAGCCATGAGGCAAAAGCATTACCAACCCAGATGCCCTTGTCCATTTTCTCTCTCCAGATGCAATAAATTGATCTATTACTACTTGTGCACCATTTGCAAAATCACCAAATTGTGCTTCCCACATTGTTAATGTGTTTGGCTGAACTAAACTATAACCATATTCAAAACCTAAAACTGCTAATTCTGATAAAAAACTATCTACTATTTCATATCGTTTTTGAACTTTAGAAATATTATTTAGTGGAACATATCTGGAGTTATCTTCTTGATTTCTTAGAACTGAATGTCTTTGACTAAACGTTCCTCTTCCTGAATCTTGCCCAACTAATCTTACTGGATAACCTTCTTCTAATAATGAACCAAATGCCAAAGCTTCAGCTGTTGACCAATCTATGTTTTTGCCTTCTGATACTGATGCTCTTCTAGTGTTTAAAATTTTAATTATAGTTTTGTGCAAATTTAATTTCTCTGGTGTTGAATTAATCTTTTCTGAAATTTCTAAAAGTTTTTTCTGGTCAAAGCCACTTACACCTCTTTTATCTTTTCCTTTTTCTGGTTTATATCTTGACCAACTTCCCTCATACCATTCAATTTTTGGCTTATAATCTTTTGCATTTTTGTATTGATCATCTAGTAAGCTTTTAAATTCAGTTTTAAACCTTTTAAGTTCATCCTCTGAAAGTGTATTCTCATTTACTAATTTGCTTCCATATACTTCTACTGGTGTAGGGTGTGATCTAATTTTTTTATACATTAATGGCTGAGTAAATGAAGGTTCGTCTCCTTCATTATGGCCAAACCTTCTGTAACAGATTATATCAACCACAACATCTCTGTTAAATTTTAGTCTGAATTCTGTGGCAATTCTTGTAGCATAAACAACCGCTTCTGGGTCATCACCGTTTACATGAAGTATTGGGGCATCTACCATTTTTGCAACATCTGATGGATATGGTGATGATCTTGCAAACCTTGGGCTTGTAGTAAAACCTATTTGATTATTAACAATAAAATGAATTGTTCCACCTGTATTATGGCCTGGTAAACCCGACATTGCAAAACATTCAGCCACAACACCTTGGCCTGCAAATGCTGCATCACCATGTATTAAAATAGGTAAAACTTTATTTCTTTCTTTATCTTCATGAAAAAATTGTTTTCCTCTAGTCTGTCCTAATACAACAGGATTAACTGCTTCTAAGTGTGAGGGGTTATCTGTAAGACCAACATGTATAGAATTTCCATCAAATTTTCTATCCGACGATGCTCCTAAATGGTATTTTACGTCTCCTGCTCCTTCTTCTCCTGTTGTTTGAACGTCTCCCGCAAATTCATTGAATATTCTTTTGTATGATTTTTGTAAAACGTTTGCTAGCACATTGAGCCTACCTCTGTGAGACATTCCAATTTTAACTTCTTTAGCTTCTGATTGACCGGCAATTTTAATAATTTGTTCTAAAGCAGGGATTAAGCTTTCTCCTCCATCTAGTCCAAATCTTTTTGTACCAACATATTTTGTATGTAAAAATTTTTCAAATCCTTCAGCTTGAATAAGTTTATTCAAAATAGCTTCTTTACCATTTTTTGTAAATTGAAGAGAGTTCTCATCCTGCTCAATTCTGTCTCTAAGCCATTTTCTTTCAGTTGGGTTTGATATATGCATATATTCATAACCAATTGGCCCGCAATAAGTTTTGTTTAAAAAATTTAATATTTCTTTTATGGTGGAGTGTTCTTTATTTATTACACCGTCTAAATAAATTTTCTCATTATAATTTTCTTTTTTGAACCCATAATATTCAGGATGTAATTCATCTAAATACTCTGTCTTCATCATTCCAAGTGGGTCAAGCTTTGCTAATAAATGTCCCCTTTGTCTATAGGCTCTAATTAAAGCAACGGCTCTGATTGAGTTAAGATTACTTTTAATTAAATCTTTTGAATTAACTTTTGTATCATCATTTCCATTAGAAAGTTTTTTGTCTTCTTCTTCGATCTTTTTTTCAATTTCATCAATATCAATTTTTTTTTTTACACCCCATGATGGACCATTAATTTCCTTAGCAATCATACTTAAATCTTCACTCATACCCTCAAAATAACTTTGCCAACTTTCAGGAAGATCTTTGTCTTTATTGATAAATTTTAAATACATTTGTTCTATAAATGCACTGTTAGATTTGCTAAGAAATGAAGTTTTTTCGAATTCGAGATTTTTTGATGATGACATCTATTCTATTGATATAATATCAGATAAATAATTTTCAATTAGATAATTTATTAAATAATGTTTTACCTAGTTCAGATGGCGATTTTGCAATTGTAATTCCACATTCTTCCATTTTTTTAATCTTGTCTTCTGCTCCACCCTTGCCACCTGAAATAATAGCTCCAGCATGCCCCATAGTTCTTCCAGGGGGTGCTGTTATTCCAGCAACAAATCCAACCATAGGTTTTTTTATTTTATGGTTTTTAACAAATTCAGCCGCTTCTTCTTCTGCAGAACCACCAATTTCACCTATCATAAGAATAGATTCTGTCTCATCATCATTTAAAAATAAATCTAAACAATCAATAAAGTTCGTTCCATTTATTGGATCTCCACCAATTCCTATACAAGTAGATTGTCCTAATCCATTTTCAGTTGTTTGCGCAACCGCTTCATAAGTTAAAGTTCCAGATCTTGAAACAATTCCCACAGAACCTTTCTTGTGTATATTTCCAGGCATAATCCCAATTTTACATTCATCAGGAGTAATTATTCCTGGACAGTTAGGTCCTATCAATCTGCTTTTTGAACTATTTAGCTTTTGTTTAACACGAAGCATATCTTGAATTGGTATACCTTCAGTAATGCAAACTATAAGTTCAATAGATGCATCAATAGCTTCTATTATGGCTGCTGCTGCAAATTTTGCTGGCACATAAATCATAGTTGCATCAGCACCAACTTCTTTTTTTGCTTCAGCCACAGTATTAAATACTGGACGTTCAAGATGTTTTTGTCCTCCTTTTTTTGGAGTAACTCCACCTACAAGATTAGTTCCATATTTTAATGCTTGTTCAGAATGAAAAGTACCATGTGCACCTGTAAAACCTTGGCATATAACTTTGGTGTTTTTATTAATTAAAACTGACATTCTATTTTATAGCCTCTACTATTTTTTTTGCAGCATCATCTAAATTTTCTGCTGAAATTAATTTTAGTCCTGAGTTATCTAGAATTTCTTTTCCTTCTTTAAAGTTTGTTCCTGCAAGTCTAACTACCAATGGAACACTTATGTTTATTTCCTTGGCAGCATCAACAACTCCTTGGGCAAGAACATCGCATCTCATTATTCCACCAAAAATATTTATTAGTATGCCTTTAACATTTTTGTCTGATAGAATTATTTTTAGTGCAGCAGAAACTTTTTCTTTTGAAGCTCCACCACCAACATCTAAAAAATTTGCTGGCTCTTCTCCGTATAATTTAATTATGTCCATTGTTGCCATTGCTAAGCCTGCTCCATTAACCATGCAACCAATACTTCCATCTAACTTTATATAAGCAAGATCATGTTTGCTTGCTTCTATTTCAGCTGGATCTTCTTCATTTAAATCTCTCAACTCTATAATTTCTGGATGTCTAAATAGTGCGTTAGAATCAAAATTAACTTTTGCATCTAAGCAGATTATATTCTTTTCTTTAGTTAATATTAACGGGTTAACCTCAACCATATTAGCATCTGTGCCTAAAAACATACTATATACTGATTTAATTAGAGCTATTGCTTGTTTTTTAGCATCATCAGTTAAGCTATAAATTTTAATTATCTTTTCACAATCAGCGTCTGAAATTTCGTTAACAATATCTACTTTTGTTGTTATAATTTTTTCAGGTGTACTATCTGCAACTTCTTCAATATCCATTCCACCTTGATCACTTGATATAAATACAATTTTTGAACTTGCTCTGTCAATTAAGCAAGATAAATAAAATTCTTTATCTATATTAGAAGACTCTTCTACATATAATCTTTTTACCTCTCTACCTTCAGGGCCAGTTTGATGTGTCACAAGTATTTTTCCCAATAATTCTTTTGCTGCAACACCTAGCTCTTCAATAGTATCTAAAATCTTTACACCTCCTGCTTTACCTCTTCCACCAGCATGGATTTGTGCTTTCAATACAAACTTTTCTGTTTTTAATGATTTTGCTTTTTCAAGCAACTCATCAACTGTGAAACCAAAAACACCTTCTGGCACGACTGCCCCATATTCTTTTAAGATTTTTTTTGCTTGATGTTCATGAATGTTCATAATTTATTTAGATAGATCTGGGTCTATTTTAGATGCAGCTTCCCATAATGCTTTCACAGCATCTATAGAGTGCATAAATTCTTTTTTTTCTTTTTCATCCAGGTCTATTTGCTCAATTTTTTCAACACCATCTTTACCAATTATTACTGGTACACCGGCATAAACATTACTAACTCCATATTCACCATTTAAATGAACTGCACATGGAAGTAATTTTTTTTCATCTTTTAAATATGCTTCTGCCATTTGCACTCCTGAAGCTGCTGGTGCATAAAATGCAGAACCTTTTTCTAGATATTTAACAATCTCAGCACCTCCATCTCTAGTTCTTTGATTAATTTCTTCTAATCTTTCTGAGGATATTTTTCCTTCTTTGACTAAGTCTAATAATGGTTTACCTGAAACTTTTGTAAATCTTGGTAAAGGAACCATTGTATCTCCATGTCCTCCCATAACCATTGCTTCAATTTCTTTTACAGGTACGTTCAACTCTAAAGATAAAAATAATTTAAATCTCGAGCTATCTAAAATTCCTGCCATTCCAACTACTTTATTTGCTGGTAAACCTGAAAATTTTTGAAAGGCCATCACCATAACGTCTAACGGGTTTGTAATACATATCACAAATGCATTGGGTGCATTTTTTTTAATGCCTTCTGCTACTTGTTTAATAATTTTAAGATTGATACCCAATAAATCATCTCTGCTCATTCCTGGTTTTCTTGGAACACCTGCTGTAATTATTATTACATCTGAATCTTTTATATCTTCGTAATTGTCTGTTCCTGAAAATTTTACATTAAAACCATCTACGGAAGAAGATTGGGCTATATCTAAAGCTTTTCCTTTAGCTATGCCACTTGCCACATCAAAAAGTATCACCTCATTGGCTACTTCTTTAATTCCGATTAAGTGAGCAAGAGTGCCCCCAATTTGACCTGCTCCTATTAAAGATATTTTTTTCATTTCTCTCCTTATTTCATTGTTGGCATGACAAATTCTGCATTAGATCTTATTCCAGAAGGCCATCTTGATGTTACTGTTTTAAGTTTTGTATAGAATTTAATTCCTTCAGCACCGTGCATTGCACTATCTCCAAATAATGATCTTTTCCATCCACCAAAACTATGGAATGCCATTGGTACTGGTATTGGAACATTAATTCCAACCATACCAACTTGAATTTTACTAGCAAATGTTCTTCCAGCATCACCGTCTCTTGTGTAAATGCTTACCCCATTACCATACTCATGATCATTAATTAATTTTGTTGCTTCTTCAAAAGTTTTAACTCTTATGACTGATAAAACAGGTCCAAATATTTCTTCTTTATAAATTCTCATATCCTTTTTAACATGATCAAATAAACAACCGCCTATAAAGAAACCATTTTCATATCCTTGAAGTTTTATATTTCTTCCATCAACAACTAATTTAGCACCTTCTTCAACTCCAAGATCAACATAACTTTTTACTTTTTCCAAATGTTCTTTGGTAACTAGTGGGCCCATCTCTGATGTTTTGTCCATACCGGGCCCTACTTTTAATGCTTCAGCTTTTTTTGATAAACGTGCAACTAGCTCATCTCCTATATCTCCTACAGCTACGGCTACTGATTGTGCCATACATCTTTCTCCTGCTGACCCATATGCTGCACCCATTAATCCATTTACTGCACCATCAAGATCACAATCAGGCATTACAACTAAATGATTTTTTGCGCCACCTAAAGCTTGAACTCTTTTTTCATTTTTTGCAGAATTTTCATAAATATATTTTGCGATTGGTGTTGAGCCTACAAAGCTTACAGCTTTGACATCTTTGTTTGTTAAGATCGCATCTACAGATTCTTTATCTCCATTAACAACATTAAAAACACCATCTGGTAATCCCGCTTCTGTTAGCAATTCTGCTAATCTTAGTGGGCAAGATGGATCTTTTTCTGATGGTTTTAAAATAAATGTATTTCCACAAGCTATAGCTAAAGGGAACATCCACATTGGTACCATTGCTGGGAAGTTAAAAGGTGTAATTCCAGCAACAACTCCAAGTGGTTGTCGCATAGACCAGCTATCTACATTTGTTCCTACATTTTCTGAAAATTCTCCTTTAAGTAAGTGTGGAATTCCACACGCAAATTCAACAACTTCCAGTCCTCTTGTTAAAGAACCTTTGGCATCTTCATAAACCTTGCCGTGCTCTGAAACTATTAATTTTGTAATCTCGTCAGCATTTTTTTCTATTAACTCTTTAAATTTAAACATTACTCTTGCTCTTTGAAGTGAAGGTTTTAATGACCAAGTTTCAAATGCTTTTTGTGCAACTTCTACAGCCTGGTCGAGATCTGCTTTATTAGCCAATCTTACCTCTGACTCTTGTTCACCTGTTGCGGGGTTAAAAATTTTGCTTTTTCTGTCAGATGAGCCTGAAATTAGCTTTCCGCCAACAAAATGTTCTAATAAATTCATGAATGGTGCTATTTAAAGGGGTAATTAGCTTGTTGCAAGCATTTTTTTCAATTCAGCTATAGCTTTTGCTGGATTTAATCCCTTAGGACAAGCATTAGTACAATTCATAATAGTATGACATCTATAAAGTTTAAGCTCATCAGCTACTTTTTTTAATCTCTCTTTTCTTTCATCATCTCTACTATCTACTATCCATCTATAAGCTTGAAGCAAAACAGCAGGACCTAAAAATTTATCCTCATTCCACCAATAACTTGGGCAAGATGTTGAGCAACACGCGCACATTATACATTCATATGCACCATCTAATTTTACTCTATCTTCTTTGGTTTGTAATATCTCGGTAGTTTCGACTTTTGTATTTGTTTTTAGCCATGGCTCGATTGATTCATACTGTTTATATAATCCACTTAAATCACCAATTAAATCTTTTTTAACTTTTAAATGAGGTAATGGATAAATATTTATATCACCTTCAATTTCTGAATGAGGCTTTGTACATGCCAAACCATTTTTACCATCCATATTCATTGCACAAGATCCACAAACACCATGTGCGCACGATCTACGATAAGCTAAAGATGGGTCAATTTCGTTTTTAATCTTATTTAAAATATCTAATACTTTTGAAGGACAGTTATCCATATCTACTTCATAGGTGTCTACTCTTGGGTTTTCTCCATTTGAAGGATCCCATCTATAAACATTTACTTTTCTAATATTTTTTGATCCTGTCTTATCTTGGTAATAATTACCTTTTTGAACTTCTGAATTTTTAGGTAAATTTATTTGGACCATTAGTAAACTCTTTCTTGAGGTGGAAAGTACTGAACTTCATTTGTTAAAGTTGTTTTAGTAACTGGTCTATAGCCAATTTTTGTATCTTTCCCATTACACCAAGCAATAGTGTGTTGCATAAATTTTTCATCATCTCTTTTTGGGAAATCTTCTCTTGCATGTGCACCTCTGCTCTCTTGTCTATTATAAGCAGAATCCACTGTTGTAATTGCTTGTCTTATCAAATTATCAAATTCCAATGTTTCCACTAAATCAGTATTAAAAACAAGCGACCTATCTTTTACAGAAATTGATTCCATTCCATCATATGCTTTTCTAATATCATCAACACCCTCTTTAAGTGTTTTTTCTGTTCTAAAAACAGCGCACTTTGATTGCATGGTTTTTTGCATTGAAAGTCTAAGTTCTGCAGTGCTATTTTCACCATTGGAGTTTCTTAATTTATCAAATCTCTCTAAGCATTTTTCTGTTTCGGTCTCCCCTATATCTTCATGTGGAGTTCCTGGTTTTACAATTTCAGCAGCTCTCTTGGCTGCTGCCCTTCCAAACACAACTAAATCAATTAAAGAATTAGATCCCAATCTATTTGCTCCATGAACAGAAACACAGGCAGCCTCACCAATTGCCATTAACCCTGGAACTGTTTCAGAGTTATTTCCTGTTAATACTTCAGCTTTATAATTTGTTGGAATGCCTCCCATATTATAATGAACGGTGGGAACTACTGGTATTGGCTCTTTAGTTACATCAACATTTGCAAATAATCTTGCTGCTTCAGTTATTCCTGGAAGTCTACTTTCAATAATACTTTTATCTAAATGACTTAAGTGTAAGTGAACATGATCTTGTTCTTTACCCACACCTCTTCCTTCGTTAATCTCAATTGACATTGATCTACTTACTACATCTCTAGATGCTAGATCTTTAGCTTTTGGTGCGTAACGCTCCATAAACCTTTCACCTTTTGAATTAACTAAATAGCCACCTTCACCTCTAACGCCTTCAGAAATTAAGGTCCCATGTCCATAAATTCCTGTTGGATGAAACTGTACAAATTCCATATCTTGTAATGGTAAGCCTGCTCTTAAAACCATTGCATTTCCATCTCCAGTACAAGTATGTGCAGAAGTTGCAGAATAATAAGCTTTTCCATAGCCACCTGTTGCAATTATTGTGCTGTGAGCTCTAAATCTATGAATTGTTCCATCATTTAAATTCCAAGCTATAAGACCTTTGCATTCACCATCTTTCATTAATAAATCTAAAGCAAAATATTCAATAAAAAATTCAGTGTTATGTTTTAAAGCTTGTCCATAAAGGGTATGAAGTATTGCATGTCCAGTTCTATCTGCGGCTGCGCATGTTCTTTGAACAATTCCATTGCCATAATTTTTTGTCATTCCACCAAAAGGTCTTTGGTAAATTTTACCATCATCAGTTCTACTAAATGGAACTCCATATTTTTCTAATTCTATAACAGCTGCTGGAGCTTCTTTACAAAGATACTCGATACTATCTTGGTCACCTAACCAGTCAGCACCTTTGACAGTATCATACATATGCCAACGCCAATCATCTTCACCCATATTCCCTAAAGATGCAGAAATTCCACCTTGAGCAGCAGAGGTATGACTTCTTGTTGGAAATACTTTTGAAATACAGGCTGTCTTTAAACCAGCTTCACTTAAACCAACAGCAGCTCTTAAGCCTGAGCCTCCCGCACCAAGTACGATAACATCATATTCAT